>Ga0209495_1000364_pt1 | contig 36389 bp, 35 predicted proteins | sample EN1Hudsemesocosm_FD_184629 | JGI IMG/M metagenome (GOLD analysis project Ga0209495, IMG submission 184629) | Methane-oxidizing microbial communities from mesocosms in the Hudson Canyon - EN1E Hudson Canyon (SPAdes) (version 2) | ecosystem: Environmental > Aquatic > Marine > Cold seeps | place... | reverse complement strand
GACGACCATAGCGAATTGGAACCACCTGATCCCATCCCGAACTCAGACGTGAAACGATTCAGCGCCGATGGTAGTGTGGGAGGTCCCATGTGAGAGTAGGTCATTGTCAGGCTTCTATTAAGAACCCTAGTAGGATATTCCTACTAGGGTTTTTTTATGCCTGAAATTTAGGTTGTATAAACGTAATAAAGTTGCGACTTTAATTGTGACCAGAAATAAGTTAATTGTTTGATTTGCACCGTTGTGTAACTGGTAGCATTACAACCTTAAAATTGAATGTCATTTTGAGTGAATTAGTGATTGTGCTGATAAAACTTAAGTTCATAGTGTTGATTTGGGGTTTAGTATAGATGGCTCTTATTAAATAGTAGTAGGAATGTGACTGATATGAATAGTAGGAAATAATAAAGCTAAATATATCGTTACCCAAAATTTAAAATTGAATGAGGGGTTGGAATTTAGAAGTTGTTTTAAGGGGTCGCGCAGTTAAAGTAAAGCTATCGAGAGTAACGCTACTAGGTTGGATATCGTTTTTTGCTATGAAGCGGGGCTAACAAAAAAAACAAAGTGTTGGGTTATCATTTTTCATAAATGTGTGTTGAAGATATTGTTAAGAAGACAGTTATTAGCTGAAGTGTATAAATAACAGGTGGAAGTGTTATAGGGGAAGTTTTATAACGTATTGGGCTTATTAATCGATGTAATAGGGATGACTCTCCTATCTAGGTGTGATCAGTGATTGTATTTGTTTTCTGATCTTGGCATTTCGTTGATTTGCTATCTGTCTATATAAAAAACTTGAGAAGAATAAAAAAAGGCCCTTTAAGGGCCTTTTTCATTAAGCTATTAGGTATTTTTGCTTATTCTGGTGTAGCGCACTCACTAGCGCTTGGATCTTCAGCGCAACGAATTTTCCAAAGAAGTTTAAGTGCTTTGGCATCCATTTTTCCATCCGCTTTGAGTGCTAAACGGATATCACGGCTGAACTTCTTAAGTTCGGCCTTAGTTTCATCAGATGTTTTAATCCAGTACTTAGCAGGAATTTCTTTCTCTGCATCAGAAACCATCTTATTGATATAGCCTAAGCGATTCACAACGTACTTACGCATATTATTACCAAAATCTGCCGGCCATTGGTCCTTTTTAGTGATTGTTTGAAGCATGCCGTAGAATAGACGGTAATCTAGAATTCCGCCCTTGTCACCTAAACCGTGGTAAAGCTCAAAAGTGTTGTAAGCAAGAGCTGGCATGAACAAAATATCAATGTTGCCATTATTAAACTGGCCAGAGAAGGTTGCTAAAGATGTCCCTACAGGTGAGGCTCCAGCCATGTTTGCAAGTTTATGAGTTTGTGGGTCCTCATTTAGAACTGAAATCTTCTTACCGCTAAATTCAGCAACGGTATCAATGCTTTTGTCGTTAACAAAGGCAAATAGGGTTCCTACAGGGAAAGATGCAACAGTTTCATAAGGGCCGTTGGTCATTAGTTTGCCTGCTTTTGGATTAGCTAATGTTGCTAAAATCTTACCAAGGCCTTCATCTGTAGTAATGCCGCCTATTGCATCAAGAGTACCTGCAAAAGGTACAAATTGGCGACCTAAAATTGCTGTTACTAATACGCCTTCGCAAACCCCTGCTTTAAAGTCATTAGCCGCAACTTTTTCATCGGTGTAAGCAACAAAGTTAATATCTAACCCCCAAGCTATTGCTTTTGGCTTTAGATCTGAATAAAAAGTCATAACAGGTCCATTTTTCCCTACTGGATCCCATGTACAAATAGTTTTCTTTTCAAGCGCAAAGCTTAATGTGCTGAATAAAAGTATTGCTGCAGCAAAAAGTATTTTTTGTGGCGTCATCTTGACGTTTCCCCGGTTGTGATATCTAGTTTAAGCGAAGCGCAGATTTTCGTTTAAATCGGTTCAAATTTCAATCAAATTTGTTTATTAAATTAGAATAATTCGCAATAACAAACATTTGCTTTAATAATACGTTCATAAATTGTTTGTCTCTGATATAAGCTTGATTTTACTGAAGTTTATTCAGGTTTCTTAAACTAAATATATGTAAATTCATGCTTTTGTTTAATCTCCATATCAAAGCCCCACTAGCTTTCTACTCAAATAAACGTAAACTTGTCCATTCTTGTATTTTAGGAGTCTGATCGTGTCTAACAAAAACAAATTGGTTATTTTTGATACTACGTTGCGTGATGGTGAGCAAAGTCCAGGCGCTTCAATGACTAAGGATGAAAAGTTGCGCATTGCGAAGTCATTAGAAAAAATGAAAGTAGATGTCATTGAAGCAGGTTTTGCAATTGCTAGCCAAGGAGATTTTGAGTCTGTAAAAACAATTGCAGATACGATTAGAAACTCAAGAATATGTAGTCTTTCCCGTGCGCTTGATAAAGATATTGATCGCGCTGCTGAGGCTTTGAGAGGAGCAGAAGCATCCAGAATTCATACATTTATTGCTACATCACCGATCCATATGCAGTATAAATTACAAATGGAGCCCGCGGCGGTTGTGGAGCAAGCCGTTCATGCGGTCAAACGAGCTAGAAATTATACTGATGATGTTGAGTTTTCGTGCGAGGATGCAGGAAGGTCAGAGATAGATTTCCTATGTAGAATTATTGAAGCTGCTATAGATGCAGGCGCTACTACTATTAATATTCCTGATACTGTTGGTTATGCTATTCCTGATGAGTTTGGAAGAACAATCAAAACCTTATTAGGTCGCATACCAAACGCGGATAAAGCAATTTTTTCGGTGCACTGTCATAACGACTTGGGTTTAGCTGTCGCGAACTCTTTATCTGCGGTTCAAAATGGCGCAAGGCAGGTAGAATGTACGATAAATGGTTTGGGTGAAAGAGCGGGTAATGCTTCTCTGGAAGAGATAGTGATGGCAGCCCGAACCCGCGTTGATTTGTTTGATTTTGACGTCAATATTGATGCCACACAAATTGTACCTTGTTCTCGGTTGGTTTCAACGATTACAGGTTTCCCTGTTCAGCCGAATAAGGCTATTGTTGGAGCTAATGCTTTTGCTCATGAGTCTGGTATCCATCAGGACGGTATATTAAAACATCGTGAAACATACGAGATTATGCAGGCTCAGGACGTTGGTTGGCATGCTAATAGTCTTGTTCTAGGAAAACATTCTGGGCGTAGTGCCTTTAGAGCACGTATTGAAGAAATAGGGATTACTTTAGAATCTGAAACTGCACTGAATGAAGCTTTCTTTGCTTTTAAAGAGTTGGCAGACAAGAAACATGAAATATTTGATGAAGACTTACAGGCTCTTTTTAGTGGAACAAAAGTTTTAGGTGGTAATGAGCATTATTCATTAGTGTGCTTGTCAGTTTGTTCTGAGACGGGCGTTATCCCTGTATCAAAAGTAACTTTGCTTATTGATGGTGAAGAGCGTACAGCGCAAGGAAGTGGAAGTGGTCCTGTCGATGCGACCTATAAAGCAATAGAAAGTATTGTTGGATCAGGTGTAAACCTTCAACTTTATTCTGTTAACGCGATTACGAGTGGTACCGACTCTCAGGGTGAGGTGACTGTCAGGCTGGAGTTAAATGGCCGTATTGTGAATGGCTTGGGAGCCGATACAGATATTGTGATCGCTTCAGCAAAAGCATATCTTCATGCACTAAATGCTATGCAGGGGGAAGATTCTAAACAGCACCCTCAAGGCGATGTGTAGCTCTTTTTAGGTGAATCACTTAGCCAGACAAGTCCAGCTTAACGAGATGGGAGTGCCGCAATGGTACTCTCGGTTTGCTTTGGTGGGTGCCGCTAAATCGCTAAAGTTTTGTGCGGGCTCTTTGCATAGTGAAGAACCAAAAGTCAAAATTAGCACGCCAGAAACGTTATTATCTACGATTGAATTAGCCGCAGCTTCAGTTTCCGAAAAAGATTTTAGTGCAGAGGAAAGAGTTTCTTCTGGAAAACCGACCATACCTTTAGATCTTGATGTTGTACTAGAGGCAAAAACTACAGCCGCTATTAAGTATGGCTTGATTCCTCAAATTTCATTAAGGTTATTTCTTTCAGATACTCATATTGTCATTTCAGAGGCAGGAGAAGATGTTTCGCATATAGAAGAGCAAAGCTTTCTTCAAAATCTACTAAAAACAGTTAGACAGGATGGGGCAGGTTTAAAATTTCAAGAAAGCTTTAGTTGGCCTGTTTTTAAATCACTAAAAGTGTTGAATGGGAATGAGTTGGCACATGAAGTATTGCTTGATCAATGGTTGTCATCATTTAATCCATCTCAGTATCGTGTGTTTATGTATTTTGGACAACAAAATAATGAGCTAATTCGTAAATTAACCGAGAATAATGCATTGATTGAGTCGCAGTTTGGGTTGATATTTTTTCATGATTCAATTCCGGATCTGCTTCGTATGCCTATGCGAAAAGCGGATGTTTGGAAAACACTATTAACGAATATTGAAAAATTTCCATTGGGTGGCTCGAAGTAGTGATTGATGCTGGACAGATAATGATTAAAGTTATTGATATTCAGGATCTTTCAGAAGTCATGGAAGTTGAGCGGTTATCTTATTCAATACCTTGGTCCGAATCAGTTTTCGAAGATAGTATAAAAGGGAGTAATGAGTGCTGGTTAATTGAGTATCAAGGAAAAGGTTGCGGTCATGCGGTCGTGTCTAATGTTTTAGATGAGGTGCATTTGTTAAATATTTGTATAGCGCCTAAATTTGCTAACCAAGGTTTAGGTCGAGTTCTATTGCAATATTTGATCTCTAAAGCGATTGAGCGAAAAGCAAAGATGTTTTTTCTTGAGGTAAGGGCTTCAAATAAGTCTGCGATACATCTTTATTTTTCAGAAGGGTTTAATGAAGTAGGGCTTCGGCCAAATTATTATCCAAGTGAAAGTGGTAAAGGGCGTGAGGATGCGTTGCTTATGACGCTAGAGTTATTTGTCGACCAGTATGTTTGATTTGCTTTTGCTATAATTACTACGTTTTATTTTTAATGGTTTTATCTTTATAGGTATTTGGTTTAGATGTCACAGTTTATTGAAGAAGTTTCTAAAAGAAGAACTTTCGCTATTATTTCTCACCCTGATGCGGGTAAAACCACTATCACTGAGAAGGTGTTACTTTTTGGAAACGCTATACAGCAGGCGGGAACTGTAAAAGGTAAGAAAAGCGGTCAGCATGCTAAATCTGATTGGATGGAAATGGAAAAAGAGCGAGGTATCTCGGTAACAACATCCGTTATGCAATTTCCTTATAATAATAAGCTTGTTAACTTACTTGATACGCCAGGGCATGAGGACTTCTCAGAGGATACTTATAGAACACTAACTGCAGTTGATTCATGCTTGATGGTAATTGATGCGGCTAAAGGTGTTGAAAAAAGAACTGTTAAATTGATGGAGGTTACACGACTGCGTGATACGCCTATTGTGACATTCATGAATAAACTGGATCGTGATACTCGTGACCCGGTTGAGCTGATGGATGAAGTGGAAAGTGTTCTAGATATTGCTTGTGCTCCAATCACTTGGCCTATTGGGATGGGTAAAGAGTTTAAAGGAGTGTATCACTTATATAAGGATGAGGTGATTTTATATGCGACAGGGCAAGGCCATAAAATTCAAGAACTAAGGGTTATAAAAGGGTTAGACAATCCTGCGTTGGATGCTGAAATTGGCCACTACGCAGGTGATTTACGTGATGAAGTTGAGCTTGTGAAAGGCGCTTCAAATGAATTTGATCTGGAGTTGTTTTTAGCTGGAGAGATTACGCCTGTATATTTTGGTACCGCTTTGGGCAACTTTGGTGTCGATCATGTACTTGATGGTTTGACTAAATGGGCGCCGGCTCCTCAATCTAGAGCTTCTGATGCTCGAATAGTAGAGGCTAAAGAAGAAAAGTTTTCAGGTTTTGTATTTAAAATCCAAGCAAATATGGACCCCCAGCATAGAGATCGTATTGCTTTCTTGCGCATTTGTTCTGGGAAATACCAGCGCGGCAAAAAGTTTAAACATGTACGTTTAGCGAAAGACTTTCGTATCTCAGATGCTGTGACGTTTATGGCAGGGGATCGAACGCATGCAGAGGATGCGTTCGCAGGTGATATTATTGGTATACATAATCATGGGACAATACAGATTGGTGATACTTTTACAGAAGGAGAAATGCTTCACTTTACTGGTATTCCTAATTTTGCGCCGGAGTTATTTCGACGAATTCGCTTAAAGGATCCCTTAAAGATGAAGCAATTGAATAAGGGGCTAATACAGTTATCTGAAGAAGGGGCAGTGCAAGTGTTTCGGCCAATGAAATCAAATGATTTGATTGTGGGGGCTGTTGGTGTTTTGCAGTTTGATGTGGTTGTTCATCGCTTAAAATCTGAGTATAAAGTTGAAGCCATATATGAACCTATAAGTGTTGCAACAGCAAGGTGGGTTGGTTCAGATGATAGTGCAAAGCTAGAATTATTTAAGAAAAAATGTTTTGATAACTTGGCTCTGGATGGCGGGGATAACTTAACTTATATTGCGCCAACAATGGTGAATTTACAGTTGGCAGAAGAACGCTATCCTGAAGTCGGTTTTCATAAAACACGAGAACATTAAATTTCGAGCTCGCTCTGTACTGGTTGAATTAAAGTTGAATGGTGGGGCTAATGCAATTTGCGGATACTCATTGTCATTTAGATTTTTGTCAATTTGATTTGTCTCGTGAGTTATTGCTTTTAGAATGCCATAAAGCTTCGATTGATTTAATCATTATACCTAGCACTAAGCATGGTGGCTGGGATAAAATCATACAGTTAGGTCAGCAGTTTCATCAACTTCAGCCGGCTTTAGGGTTGCATCCGTATTTCTTGTCTGAACATTCGGAATCTGATTTGGATAAGCTTGATAGCTATTTAAAGCATTTTGCTTCTTCAGTTGTCGCTGTGGGAGAAATAGGCTTAGATGCTTTGGTTGGTGACTTTCCTTTGCAGCAGTTTTTTTTAGAGCGGCAGTTAGATCTTGCATCTAGGCATCAGCTACCGGTTATTTTGCATTCTCGTAAAATGCATAGTCAGCTTATAAAGAGTTTGAAGAAGTTTGATTTACCAGGTGGTGTTGTGCACTCTTTTTCAGGAAGCACGCAAGAACTTAAGCAATTTGTATCGCTTGGTTTGAGCATAGGTGTGGGTAGTGTGATTACATGGCCTGGCTCGAAGAAAACACGAAAAGCAATTCAGGATGCCCCTTTGGAGAGTTTGGTATTAGAAACTGATGCGCCAGACATGCCTGTTGTTGGGGAGGCTAAAGGCCAATCGACACCTTTGAATGTGCTGAAAGTCTTTGAATCATTATGTCAGATACGCCTTGAATCACCTGAAAACTTGTCTTCTGCGCTTTGGGAAAACTCTCTGCGTCTATTTAATAAGTCAAATTATACGTTTTTTTAAAAAATGTAGGTAGCTAGGCTGGATCTTTTACTTGAAAATATATTATACTTCGCGCCCTTGAATTATTGGTGTGTCTTTTGAGTACAGCCCCGTCTCGTTAGTCAGGCCTAATTGATGAATTTTGAAATGCCCATATGTGTACGGCTAAATTAGCCGACCATTTTTTTTGGGTTATGCATGCTCTTTTAGAGCTTAAAGAAGGCGGGATTAAATGAAAACGTTAAGTGCAAAGCCAGAGTCTGTTAAACGAGACTGGTATGTAGTGGATGCTGCAGATAAGACACTTGGTCGACTATCAACTGAGATTGCAAGTCGATTGAGAGGAAAGCATAAGCCAGAATATACTCCTCATGTAGATACAGGTGATTATATTGTTGTTATTAATGCTGAAAAAATTACAGTAACTGGTAGAAAGGCGAAGGATAAAATATATCATCGTCATACTGGTTATATCGGTGGCTTGAAATCAATTTCTTTTGAAAAATTGATTGATAAAGCTCCTGAAAGAGTTATACAAGGTGCTGTTAAAGGTATGCTTCCTCGTGGCCCTCTAGGTCGTGAGATGTTTAGAAAGTTGAAAGTGTATGCCGGTGAACAGCACCCTCATACGGCTCAACAACCACAAGTTTTAGATATTTAACGGAAGGCGATTATGTCAACTACATATAATTATGGTACTGGTCGTCGTAAAACTTCTGCGGCGCGAGTTTTTTTGAAGTCTGGTGGTGGAAATATTGAGATTAATGGCCGCTCACTAGATGAATTTTTTGGTCGTAAAACTGCTCGAATGGTTGTTCGTCAGCCACTAGAGTTAGTTGAAATGGCGGATAAATTTGATGTGAAAATCACTGTAAAGGGTGGTGGTACAACAGGCCAGGCGGGTGCAATTCGTCATGGTATCACTAGAGCTTTAATGGAGTATGATGAGACTTTACGTGGTGCTCTAAGGCAGGCGGGTTGGGTAACTCGTGATGCTCGTAAAGTTGAGCGTAAGAAAGTTGGTCTTCGTAAAGCGCGTAAGAAGCCGCAATTCTCGAAACGTTAATTTTATACTATTTCAAAAAACGCTTGTCAGCAAAAGCTGGCGAGCGTTTTTTTTTGTCTTGTTTGTCAGGTTATCTATCTGTCAAAGTAGGTGAAAGTTGTTGAAGCGAGAGGGTAATTTAATTACTATCTGTGGCATTTAAAATGCGCAGACGAGCATCTATACATTTTAAGCAGATACAGGCATATCGATTGAGTGGGAAAAGGTAGTTAGATTAACCTTATAAAAGCTGAAACTGTATGCCGATAACTATATATCGTAAATTTTAGGAGAGGCCTGTATGAGTGATGACGGGGTTAACACTAGCCGACGTCGATTTTTAATCGGTGCCACCTCAGTAGTTGGAGGTGTGGGAGCAATTGGTGCGGCTGTACCATTTGTTGCGTCTTGGAATCCAAGTGCAAAGGCTAAAGCAGCTGGTGCGCCAGTCAAAGCAAGTATTGGTAAGCTGGAGCCGGGACAGCGAATGACGGTTGCATGGAGGGGGAAACCTGTTTGGGTTATTCGCCGAACTAAAGAGATGTTAGATAATATTGCAACTTTAACTGATGAATTGCGTGACCCTGATTCGGCCGCCCCGCAGCAGCCTGAGTATGTTAAGGGTGTTTACCGTTCTTCTCGTAGTGAGTATGCCATTCTTGTGGGTATTTGTACGCACTTGGGTTGTTCTCCCCAGTTTGTACCCGAGGTAAAACCTCAAGAGTTTGATGCTAATTGGGTTGGTGGTTTTTATTGTCCCTGTCATGGTTCACGGTTTGATTTGGCTGGTCGTGTTTTCAAAGGCGTTCCTGCACCGAAAAACCTAGAGGTTCCTCCACACAAGTACATAGATGATTCGACAGTTATTATTGGTGTCGATGAGGAGAATGCTTAATGCAAAAGCTAATTAAATGGGTTGATGATCGCCTGCCAATAGTCGATGCGTTCGAAAACCATATGAGTAAATATTACGCACCAAAGAACTTTAATGTTTGGTATATTTTTGGTGTCTTATCTATGTTGGTGTTGGTTAATCAGTTGTTGACCGGTATATGGTTGACGATGAGTTATAACCCTACTTCTGAGGGCGCATTTGCTTCAGTCGAATATATTATGCGTGATGTTGAGTATGGGTGGTTGTTGCGCTATTTGCATTCAACAGGTGCTTCAGCATTCTTTTTGGTTATCTACCTGCATATGTTTCGAGGGATTATGTATGGGTCGTATCAGAAGCCTAGGGAGCTAATTTGGATCTTCGGTATGACGATCTATCTAGTACTGATGGCAGAAGGTTTTATGGGGTATTTGCTTCCGTGGGGACAGATGTCTTATTGGGGGGCTCAGGTTATTGTAAATTTATTTGGGGCTATTCCATACATTGGTGATGATTTGTCATTGTGGATTCGTGGTGATTATTTGATTTCGGGAGTTACTCTGAACCGCTTCTTCGCATTACATGTTGTGGCATTACCAATTGTTATTTTGGCTCTTGTAGTTCTGCATATTCTAGCTCTACATACTGTAGGTTCAAATAATCCGGACGGTATCGAGATTAAGCAAAATAAAGATGAAAATGGTATTCCTTTAGATGGCATCCCTTTCCATCCTTATTACAGTGTGCATGATATTGTTGGAATCGTCGTATTCTTATTTGTTTTTTGCGGGGTTGTGTTCTTCTTTCCAGAGATGGGTGGGTATTTTCTTGAGAAACCTAATTTTGAGCCGGCTAACCCATTAAAGACGCCTGATCATATTGCGCCTGTTTGGTACTTTACGCCATTTTACGCAATGCTTAGGGCTATTCCTGATGCCTTCTTGGGTGTTGTTGTGATGGGTGGGGCAATAGCGATTCTTTTTGTTCTTCCTTGGCTTGATAGAAGTCCCGTCAAATCAATTCGCTACAAAGGTATGTTTAGTAAAATTGCTTTGCTACTTTTGATTGTTTCCTTTGTTATATTAGGTTACTTGGGGGTTGTTGTTGCAACGCCGGAACGGACATTGTTGGCAAGGATTCTAACTGCGGTCTATTTCGGCTTCTTTATTTTGATGCCTTGGTATTCAAAAATTGAAAAGACTAAGCCGGTACCAAAGAGGGTGACAGGATAATGAAAAATTTATTGATAGTGATTTTCCTTTCAGTGTTCTCTTTAGGGGTGCAGGGTGCTGGTAGTGCTCACCCGATGGATCATATTGATATGGATATTAGGGATAAGGAGTCTTTGCAAAAAGGTTTTGCCTTGTTTTCGAATTATTGTTTTGCTTGTCATTCATTGAAGTACGCGCGTTATGAGCGGACTGCGGATGATCTGGGAATTCCTCATAATATAATGGAGGAAAATATTCTTTCTGGCGGAGCAAAGATTGGTCAGTTGATGACAAATTCAATGTCTACAGATCAAGCGAAGGCTTGGTTTGGTAGTTCACCTCCTGATTTAACATTAAGTGCTCGTCTTCGAGGTCCTGATTGGTTATACAATTACTTGCGTGGATTTTACGCGGATGCTAAGCGTCCTTACGGGGTTAACAATGTTATCTTTAAGGATGTGGGGATGCCTCATGTTCTGGCTGGCTTGCAAGGTGTTTGCGCTGAAGCGCCGAGCCTAGGGGTCGAGCCAGTCGTTGACCCATTAAGTGGAAATATTATTAAAAGTAGTGGTTGTTCTGATTATCTGACTGAAGGCTCTTTGTCTCCGGCTGAATATGATGAAGCCATTTATGACTTGGTTAATTTTCTGACTTATGTGGGTGAGCCTTCAAGGGTGGAAAGTGAAGAGATTGGTCGTTCTGTTTTAATATTTTTGTTGTTCTTGTTTATTTTTGCTTATTTCTTAAATAAAGAATACTGGCGAGATATTCATTAAAAGTTTGTTTCAGTGTTAAAAAGGCTGTTAACTATAATATGTTAACGGCCTTTTTTTGTTTTAACTTGCATAATTTATACGCAGGTTTTTTAATTCGTGTATAATTCCGCAAAATTTTAGGGTTAGTAGGTTTAAAGTTATTTGTACTAGCTTGTGTTTTGTTGATTTAGGGTGAGGTAAGTGTATGGGAGTTGTGGCCAAACGTTCGTCAATGACGTTTTATTCTGATGGTAAGAGTCATTACAGTCACAGGGTTAGAATTGTTCTGGCTGAAAAAGGTGTCGCGGTTGATATTGTTGATGTCGACCCGGCTAATAAACCGGCAGAGCTATCCGATCACAACCCTTATAATGATTTACCTACCTTGGTAGATAGAGATTTAGTTTTATATGAGTCGGATATAATGATGGAATATCTGGATGAGCGTTTTCCGCACCCTCCTTTGTTGCCAGTATATCCAGTTGCTCGAGCTCAAAGCCGTTTGATGATGTATCGAATTCAGAAAGACTGGAGTCGTTTGGCTGATGCGATATTAGAAGATCCTGAGTCAAAGCAGGCAGAAGGCTATCGTAAAGAGTTGAAAGAAAGTTTAATTGCCACAGCGCCAATATTTGCTGAAAAACCATTTTTTATGGATGATGAGTTTACGATTGTTGACTGTTGTGTTTCTGCTTTATTATGGAGATTGCCTGTACTTGGCATTGACTTAAATGTAGCGCAAGCTAAGCCAGTTTTAAGTTATATGGAACGGGTTTTTGAGCGAGAGTCTTTTAAGGCAAGTTTGTCAGAAGTAGAATTGGAAATGAGACACTAATTTTAACTTAGTAGGGTGAGGGGCTGGCATGACGCCAAGTAGACCATATCTTGTTCGTGCGCTAAATGACTGGATTCTTGATAACGATATGACTCCTTATGTTGTTGTCGATGCAGGGCTTCAGGGGGTTAGTGTTCCTGAGGATTATGTTACAAATGGGCAAATTATTCTTAATATGAGCCCAAGTGCTGTAACAGATCTTTTTATTGATGGGGAGGCTGTTGGGTTTAAAGCTCGGTTTGGCGGTGTTCCTATGGAAGTCTATGTCCCTATCGTTGCTATTATGGCTATTTACGCAAAAGAAAATGGTCAGGGTATGGTGTTTGGTGCTGAACCAGGTGCGCCAGAGCCACCTAATCCGGATGGTGCTCAGCGTTCTGGAGAGGGGCAATCTCACTTGGCTCACAAGCCGTCACTAAAAATTGTAAAATAACTGAATATAAAAAGGCTAGATTTTATGATCAGCCTTTTTATAATCTTTAATCTGCACTGCCAAATAATTGGTTTTCTATTTGATGACAAAGGGCGTTAACGGCTAATAGTTGTGACTCCATTGCTCGTGCAACTGAATTGCTATGTAGTAGTATTTCAATATCACCCTCCTGCTTGACTGCTGAAATTTTACCGTTTTCAAACCCAATCATAGTAATAACATGAACCCCTTTTTCATGGGCAGTTTGGATCGCTTGAACTATGTTGCTGCAATTTCCATCTGTCGATAAAGCGACTAGTGTGTCGCCTTCATTTCCCATTGCTCTAATTTGTTTTGAGTAAACATGGTGGTAGTTGCCGTCAGTTGCAATGGCTGAGATCGTTGTGGAATCAATAGATATATTGATCGCTGGTAAACTGGGGCGCTCAAACTCTTGTTGATGCATTAAGCATGTTGTTAGCAGTCCTGCAATGGGGGCTGAATAGCCGTTGCCACAAATAATTAGTTTTTTGTCACTAAGTAGGCTTTGACCTATTAAATTGCAGGCATCATTTATCGCTGGTGCTATTTGCTCAATGTTTGATGCTGCGCTATCAATAGCGTCACACAAATAATTTGAAATTGGAGAAAGTTCATTCATGGTTTGTTTTTTAGCATGTAAATGCAGCTTTGTGCCAGTTTATTTCATGTTGAGATGGCTTTAGAGTTGCGGGTGAAATAGCGATGACATCAAAGCGTGAATTAAGGTGCCACCAGTTCTTTTGTGTGAGAAATATTTTTGCGCTCTTAATTAATTTTTCCTGTTTCATTAGGTTAACACTTTCACTTGCAGATCCATGTGTGGTGCTTTTTCTGTATCGAACCTCTATAAATGTGAGTGTTTCACCATCTTTCATGATTAAATCAATCTCCCCAAGCCTGGTACGGAAATTCTTTTCAATTAACGTTAGTTTTTGGTTTTGTAAGTATTTCAAAGCCATGTTTTCATAAGCAAGTCCTTTGCTAAGCATATTTAACTAGTCCTGTAGTGAGATTGTTTTACCTTTTCTGAATCTGGCCCATTCCATATTTCTAGATATTTGTCCGGTACTGTTCATTGAAAGGGTGCCAGTTTGCCCATCTATCTGGCTGTCACTGACTTCTTTAAGGATGGTTAGTCGAGGTGCAAGTTTGAATGCGTCAACTCCTAAAGCATAGAATCGTTTGTGTTTTTGTGAAGATTCGGGGATGTTGTTATGTATTTGGTTTTTAATGTCGATTGTAGAGCTTAGCATCCAAGGCATTTCGATGAATTCAATGCCTTCTAAGTCGTTATTATTTTTTTCGGAGTGGACTTGTGAGGTTGAAAAAATCGGGATTGAGTCTGCATAATGGTATGCAAAAAGAGGGTTGATTTGTTTGGCTGTTTTGGGTCGAGCAATCATAACTATCGCATCAATGTCTTTTCGGCGTCTTGGCTGAAATTCAAATCTGGTGTTGATGATCGTGCGTACTTTTTTTGCTCTTTCTTTGCTTGTCTGTGTAGCAAGTAACTTTGCAACGGTTTCAGACAAGGATGCTTGGTCGCTATAAAAGGTACTCTCGATAAGTGTACCATTTTCATGGTTGAGGTCATTAAAAAATGCATCGTGTAACCGGAATCCCCAATTGCTTTCTGGAGCGATGATACCGATCTTTTCTAGGCCTTTTTTGCTTAATCGTTGAGCAATTTGTTTGGTTTCTGTCTCTGGCGCTAGCCCAAATTGAAAGAGGTTTGCAATTTCTTGTTCCGCGTTATCAAGGTAGTTTAAAGCAAGTGTTTTTGTGTTCAAATGCTCTAGTTTGGTGAGCTTGTTTAGAGAGTTTTTATCTAAGGGGCCAATAATTAAAGCGCTTTCAGCTTCTGTTTGGTTGTATAAGTTTTCAATGTTGTTTAAATGTGTGTCAAAAAACTGAATCTCGATGTCGCGACCTAGTTTGGAGGGCGTGTTAAAATAGCTTGCCATGAATCCGTCTCGTATTGCTTTCCCTGCTCCGGAAATAGGGCCACTTAAAGGGAGTGCCAGGGTGATTTTTGTTGGTTGGGTCGATGGCAGCTGAATCAAAATATCTAGCTCATGAGGAGGGTTGATCGCGGCGGGGTGATTAGGCCAGGACTCATTCCATGTGGTTAGCGCGATATATTGCGCTTCAAGGTTAATTTGGTTTTGTTTGATTGACTGGGCAAGTGTAAGCCAGCCTTTGACATCAATACTTTCGCCAAAATACTGATATTGGGATAATAATGCTAAATCGGCTTTTCTCAGTTCTGACCATATGGTTTCATGGTTGTTCAAATACTCATCATTTGAAAATAGCCCTGAATTTTCTATTAGAATAATTGCTGCTTGAATAGGTTTTCCTGTAAACCTATAGGCTTTAAAAAGTAACTCTGTAAGCTCTGTTTGTTGTTCTATGCTGAATTGATGGAATGCTTTATTGGAAAGTAGGGGGAGCACTTTATCAAGTTTTGGAACGCTTTCTTCAAGAAGGCCTAGTTTTAGGGTGAGAAGTAGGTATTGCTGCAAATTTTCGTGGCTCAAGTTTCCAGGATTTACAGTTAGTAAGGCTGCGTTTGTTTGAGCGGTGAGGTTGTTCTCCCAGTAAAGGAGGGATGCTTGTAAGTAAAGGTCAGATTTTTGTTGTTCATCTTGAGCAGCGATTGCTTGAGATATGAGTGTTTCCGGGCTGAGATTGTCTGGCAATATTTGGAAGGGGGCGTTACTGATTTGTTTGGGTACTGGGGTGCTGCATCCTGTAACAAGAATAGAAAAAATTAATGTTGGTATGAGTATAAAAGCTTTCATTTGTATTTCTGTGTTTTAATGTGTTTCGATTCGCCAAATTACTTTTTTAGTAAGCTAAGGCGTGAATTTCTTTTAGTATACTTGAGTAAAATATTATATATCTTATCGAGTAATAATTTAGTCATTCTATAGTGAGGTTATGTATCTTGGAAAGCGCGATTTATATTGTAGCGACGCCAATTGGTAATTTATCAGATATTACGCTACGAGCGCTTGATATTTTAGCTAGTGTTGATGTTATTGCAGCGGAAGATACACGGCATACCAGAAAATTGCTAGATCATCATGGCATTTCGACCCAAATGGCATCGCTTCATGAACATAATGAGTCTGAGCGTGCAGCATCCATGCTTAAAAAGGTTCAAGAGGGTGGTTCCCTTGCTTTAGTTTCAGATGCTGGAACCCCATTGATTTCAGACCCCGGTCATGTGTTGGTTAGCTTGGCTAATGAGCTTGGGGTCAGAGTTGTGCCAATACCAGGGCCTTCAGCAGTTACATCGGCACTTAGTGTTTGTGGAGTCCCTTGTGGGCGATTTATTTTTGAAGGTTTTTTACCCGCGAAAAGAAAAGCGAAAACTGATGTATTGCTTACATACGAGAAAGAAAAGAAGGCGGTCATTTTTTATGAATCGCCGCATCGAATTTTAGATACGCTTGAGTTGATGAATGAAGTTTTTGGGGACCGGGTTATAGCGCTGGCAAGGGAGTTGACGAAGCGTTTTGAAACGGTTCGTCGGGATCGTCTACCTGTAATTCTGGAATGGGTTCGTGCTGACTTGAATCAGCAGAAAGGTGAATTTGTTTTGGTATTGCATGGCGCTGAGTCAGTAGAACTAAGTGTTTCGGATGAAGAAAAGAAGAGGTTGTTGAAGCGGTTATTGGTGGAGTTGCCGCCTAAAAAAGCGAGCGCGGTTGTCGCAGATTTTTTGGGGGGAGGGAAGAAAGAAATCTATAACTTGGCGTTAGAACTAAAAAACTAAAGAATTTGAGTTTTGGGGTATGTTTTTTGTTATTTCTATTTTTAAAGTGTGATGTGTAATTTGATGTTTAAGGCTTAATAGTGCAAAATATCACCAATTTCTAATAAGGATTTACGGAACAACTATTATGGAAAAGTTATTTCAGCGGCGCATTATTGCTATTTCTGGCTTTGTGTTATCAGTGATATTGTCTAGTTCAGCTCATGGATTTGAGTTGCTTTCTGAAGGCGCCATGGGGGATGTTTCTGCTATTTCTGCTAACTCGGCTGAAGAGATTATAAATGTTATCGGTTCTACTGCTGCTGGTTTAAGGGTAGATGACGATTATGATGAGCTGCCGTTTGAAGAAGAAGATGAAGTTGTCGGTGGCTACGAGGTGGATGAGGTCTCGTCTGAGCTTGATTTTGCTTTGACGAAAGAGGTAGAAGGTTGGGCTAATGACCTAAGTGATAAGCAGGGGTCAGAAATTGAAGTGGGGTATGTTGATGAGCTTCCGGCTTCTACTTTTGAAGATGTTGCGGATTTTGTTATTCAGCCAGACGAGTTCGAAAATATTATTTATGACACTGATCTTAATAGTGATGATAATACTCTCTATCAGGTGGGGCGCGTTGACCAAACAGTGACAGTTTTAAGTAGTGGAATAGATTCTATTCAATATATTCTTGAACGTCACCTTGATCATGCTGCAACTATCGATTCGTATAGGCTAGATGATGACACGCCTTCCATGGGAAGTGGTTATATTACAGACTTACATAGTATCAGTAATGTTACCATTGCCAAGGTTCGTAAGTAGTTTTTAGCTGATCTACGGTCTTGTAAAAATAGTGCTTCTATTATTTTCTTGTAAAACCCTTCCAACCATACTAAAGTTGCTTCCGAGCTTGCTAGGCAGTCGCCGCATTTATTGGTTATTTCAATAAGTGGGGAGGAAAGTCCGGGCTCCAAAGAGCAGAGTGCCAGGTAACTCCTGGGGGGCGTAAGCCTACGGAAAGTGCAGCAGAAAGTGAACCGCCTAAGCTAGTTGCTATTTAGTTTCTAGCCGGTAAGGGTGAAAAGGTGCGGTAAGAGCGCACCGCGTGACTGGTAACAGCTCATGGCGATGGTAAACCCCACTCGGAGCAAGACCAAATAGGAATCTAATAGCGCTGCTCGCGTTGGATTCGGGTAGGTTGCTTGAGCTGAACGGTGACGTTCGGCCTAGATGAATGACTGTCCACGACAAAACCCGGCTTACCGGCAAGCTCAATTTTTTCTCTATCCTTCCTTTTTTAGTCAAAACACACTATTTTAATAATTAAAAAATATTACACTTAAAGTAAAGTCTCAACACTCTCTCCTATCTATCAGATTTTATAAAATAATATCTTCATTTTTTTGCTTTCAATTTTGAAATATCCCTCTAAGTTCTTGTGTTTCAGTTGTTTTTTATACTTCTAGAGCTGCATTTTGCTTGATTTGTGGAGATCTAATTCCTATAGTGGGTAAAAGTAGTGAAAAGTGGTTAAGTTTGGGTTTTTTTTAATAAAATGTGAGTTTTGGGGTTTATTTTGTTTCTTGGTAGTCACGCGATCAATATGGATGCGAAAGGACGTATGGCGATTCCGACAAAAATTCGGGAATCGCTGGCGTCGTTTTGTGATGGTCGCATTGTTGTAACTGCTCATACTGAAGAACGTTGCCTGCTTGTTTACCCTGAAAGTCAATGGCAGGAGATTTTACCCAAAATAGAAAATTTGCCCAGCTTCAATAAAATGGCTCGGCGAGCTCAGCGCTTATTGATTGGTTATGCCACTCCGTTAGAAATGGACGGTAATGGCCGGATTTTGGTCCCTCCAACCCTCAGAGAGTATGCGAGTCTAGAGAAAAAGCTTATGTTGGTTGGTCAGGGTAAAAAGTTTGAGTTGTGGAGTGAGAATAGTTGGTTTGATTGGTTGGATGCTGCTGATCAAGACGATGATATTCCTGAAGAAATGCGGAATTTATCATTATGAATGATGAGCCCTTAGGTTTGCATGAAACCGTATTGTTGAATGAGGCTGTTGAATCTCTGGTAACAGACAAAGCTGGGTTTTATGTCGATGCAACTTTTGGGCGAGGCGGACATAGCCAAAAAATTTTTCAATTGCTGGGCGATCGTGGGAGGTTGTTAGCAATAGATAAAGATGTTGTAGCAATTGAAACGGCCGAAGCCTTATTTAAAAAAGGTGGCAATTTCACAATTTCTCATGGCTCGTTTGCTGATATTGACCGCTACTTAGATGAGCTGAATGTTGTAGGTGTAAATGGTGTTTTAGCTGATTTGGGTGTGTCATCGCCGCAGCTTGATAATGCTGATCGTGGGTTTAGTTTTATGAATGATGGCCCCCTTGATATGAGAATGAATACTCAGCAAGGTGTGAGCGCTTCGCAGTGGTTAGCTTCGGTCTCGATTGAAGAGCTGACAAAAGTATTAAAAGAATATGGTGAAGAGAAGTATCCAGGGCGAATTGCTAGGGCGATTGTTGAGGAAGGAGTAAAGCAACCGATTACCACAACTCTACAGCTAGCCAAGGTGGTATCAGATGCTAATCCTTCATGGGAAAAGAGTAAGCATCCTGCAACTCGTACGTTTCAGGCTATTAGAATCAAGGTAAATAATGAGTTAGGTGATCTGGAAGCATTCTTGGAGAAGTCTGCAAACTGTTTGTCTGTTGGCGGGCGGTTGGTTGTCATCAGTTTTCACTCGTTAGAAGATCGAATAGTTAAGCGATTTATGAGAGATAAAGCAAAAGGTGTGACGCCGCCGCCAGGAATTCCTGTTTATGAAAAAGATATTGTTCGTAATTTTAAATTATTAGGTAAAGCATTCAAGCCAAGTGATCAAGAAGTTGAGCGAAATGTGCGTTCCCGCAGTGCTGTTATGAGAGTGTTGGAGAAAGTAGCTAATGATTAACTTATTAAATATGTTTGTTAGGCATGATGGACGTGAATTTTCTGTAAATAATTCTACACGTAACTCATCTTTTATGGATAGCAAGCTAACAGTGTTAGCTGAAGCGCTGGTCGACATCATGGCGCAGATTTCGATAAAGGGCGTGATTGTGACGGGTATGCTACTGCTACTGGTTCTATTGTCAGCGTTAGGTGTTGTTTATTCATCTCATCTAAGTCGCCAGTTGTTTTCAGAACAAGCCGTGTTGTTGGAGCGAAGTGATCAAGTACAGTTGGAGTGGGCTCAATTATTGTTAGAGCAAAGTGCTTGGAGTTCACCTAATAGAATAGAGCAAATTGCAGTTGATCAATTAGATATGGCAGCACCTGAAGCAGAAAATATTAAGCTAATTTACTGAGATTTCCTTTGATGGATGTCAACCCAAAAAATAATGATACTAAATATATAGCTTGGCGGTTTTGGTTTCTGCTGGGCTTTTTGTCGTTGTGTGCGTTCGTATTATTTTATCGTGCTGTTGATTTGCATGTTTTTGAACAAGCATTTTTAGCGGAGCAAGGTGATGCTCGTACTATAAGGTTTGAATTATTGGATGCCCATAGAGGTGTCATTATGGACCGGTATGGCGAGCCTTTGGCCATTAGCGCTCCAGTAGAAACTGTTTATGCAAACCCTAAGCAGATGAATCTGTCTTCTAGCGACCTAAAAAAGCTAGCTAAAAAACTGAGCCTTAGTTCTGATTGGCTAAAAAGAAAAATAGAGCGAAATAATACTAAAAGTTTTATTTATCTTAAGCGGAAGATGGCTCCTCATGAGGTTGAGGCTGTGTTAGCGCTGAATTTAGATGGTGTTTATAGTCGTCGAGAGTACAAGCGCTACTACCCTGCAGGAGAAGTGGCATCTCATGTCGTTGGTTTTACAGATATTGATGAGCAAGGCCAGGAAGGTGTAGAGCTTTCCTATGATGATTGGTTAAGTGGAAGCGTTGGGAAAAAACGAGTACTAAAAGATAGAAAGGCACGAGTTATAAAAGACTTTGGTCCAGTTAAAGTCGCAGAGCCAGGTAAAGATATTCGTTTATCTCTGGATATGAGAATTCAATATTTAGCATATAGAGAGTTGAAGGCAGCTGTAAGTACCCATAAAGCACGGGCAGGATCAATTGTTGTGTTGGATATTAATAGTGGTGATGTACTGGCAATGGTTAATCAGCCCTCATACAACCCGAATAATCGACAGAATATCAATGTTTCACATTTAAGGAACAGGGCGATAACAGATGTCTTTGAACCAGGGTCAACCATGAAAATGGCGACTATTTCTGCCGCGCTTGAGTCGAATAAATATAGTTTATCAACTGTGTTAGATACATCTCCTGGTTTTTTACGTTTAGGGCGTAAAGCTATACGGGATCATCGAAATTACGGTGAGTTGAGTGTTTTAAATATTGTTGCTAAATCGAGTAATGTTGGGACGAGTAAAATAGCATTAGATCTAAGCGGTGATGTAGTTTGGGATATGTTCTACCGCTTAGGTTTTGGTCAGGGAACAGGCATTGGTTTCCCCGGTGAAAGTATTGGGTATTTACCAAATTCGACGAAATGGAAGCCTCTTCAGGTGGCGACCATGTCTTATGGTTACGGTTTGAATGCGACTGCATTACAGCTAGCTCAAGCGTATATGATTTTGGGGAATGGTGGCATAAAACATTCATTGGGCTTAATTCATCGCGATACTGTTATTGCGGGCGAGCAAATCTTGCCCAAACATGTTTCAAACTCACTTCGTAAAGTGATGAAAGCTGTCGTCTCAAAAGGCGGTACAGGAACGCGAGCAGCAGTTCCCCTTTATGATGTGGGTGGTAAAACGGGCACAGTGCACCGAGTAGGCAAAACAGGGTATGAGCTAAGTGAATACAAAGCCCTATTTGCAGGTGTTGCTCCAATTGAAAAGCCAGAGATTGCGATGGTTGTTGTTATTGACTCTCCCGCTGGGGCGGAATACTACGGTGGTGAAGTTGCTGCACCCGTATTTTCAAGGGTTGTAAATGGTGCGATGCGCTTATTGAGTGTTAAGCCTGATAAAGGGCTGGCTGGGGCAGAAGTGAACAAAACTCAGCGAGAATTTAGTCATCTTCTGCTACCAAGAAGCAAGAGTTAAATATGACGATAGATGCTAAAGCCAGCTTCAGAACGGGAGGTCGAAGTTATACCACTGACTTGGTACACCTTCTAGCGGGTATTTGTCATGTTCCTTCAGCATTAAACACTGTTATTCACGGTTTACAAATGGATAGCCGAAAGATACGAAAAGGTGATTTGTTTTTAGCACTATCTGGAAGCCACTCAGCTTCAACGGATCATATTGTTGAAGCAATTGAACGTGGTGCTAACGCTGTCGTTGCGGAAGGAAAAGTATTTAAAGGTCGAGTGTTTGAAGATGGCGATGCGATTGAATTATTTGTCGATGATTTAAAACTTTATGTTGGGGGGATTGCTGACCGTTTTTTTCAATCGCCAAGCAAAGATCTAAGCGTAGTTGGAGTAACAGGAACTAATGGGAAAACATCCGTTACAAACTACTTAGCAAAATATTTTTCACTAAGTGGTATTAAATCTGGATTTATAGGGACTTTAGGTTATGGCTTGCCTGATGAAGATGTGTTCAGTACTGAGCATACAACGCCAAATGTAGTGGATGTTCATCGTTATTTAGCAGAATTAAGGGCGCTGCAAGTTAAGTTTGTAGCGATGGAAGTTTCGTCACATGGCCTGAGTCAAGGCCGGACTGATGGCGTTTCTTTTGAGGGGGCTGTTTTTACCAATTTAAGTCGAGAGCATTTGGATTATCACGGCACGATGGACAGTTATGCAGAAGCTAAGAGCGACTTATTTAAAAGTGGGGGCTTGAGTTTTGCGATTATTAATAATGATGACGTTTATGCAAAAAAGATGTCTGCAGTTTTAGCAAAAGACGTCATGCTAATCCGGTATGGGATTGAAAACCCATCAGATATTACGGCTACAGCATGCGAGTTTAATGCAGGAATACATTCTGAGGTAGATACGCCTTTAGGGGCTATATCAATTGAGTCTCAGTTAATTGGTCGTTTCAACTTAAGTAATTTATTAGCGGTCATTGGTGTGGCTGTCGCTAAGGGACATGAATTACAAAATTTAAGTGCTATTAAACGTATAGGCTCAGTAGTTGGGAGAATGGAGGTTGTAAAAGTAAGTGGGCAAGCTACTGCTGTTGTTGATTATGCACATACACCTGATGCTTTAAAAAGTGCGTTAGAAGCATTAAGGCCGCATTGTTTAGGGAAAATGCGTGTTGTATTTGGCTGTGGTGGTGATAGAGATACAGGTAAAAGATCTGAAATGGCTGCGATAGCTGAGTCAATGGCTGACGATGTCATCGTGACTGATGATAACCCCAGGTATGAAGACCCTGAGAAAATAGTAAATGATATTTTGGCAGGATTTAAATCATTAAAGAACGTAACTGTTCTGCATAGTCGAGCTGAGGCAATTTCGGTTGCTTTAGGAAAATCTGATGATAGTGATGTCGTGCTTGTGGCTGGAAAAGGGCATGAAACCTGGCAGGAAATAAAAGGCGAGCGAACTTTTTTTAGTGACATTAGTGAGGTGAATCAAAATCTGAATATACCGGAAAAGAGTATGGAGGAGAGTGGAGGTGATTGATTCAACTTCTCTAAGTGAGCTGGCAAGAATTGAAAAAGGCTTACTGCTTGGTGGCGATGCATCATTTGATTCTGTCTCAATTGATACTCGAACTATCGATAAAGGTGATTTGTTCGTTGCAATTCGTGGCGAGGCTTTTGATGGGCATGATTATATTGATCAAGCTGAGCGGGCTGGCTGCTGCGGAATTGTTACAGAGAAGAAGTTAAATAGCTCTAAACCAAATTTACAACTTAAAGATACAACGCAAGCGCTTGGTGTTATTGCAGGGATAAACCGTTTAGCTTTTAAAGGGGTTGTCTTTGGTCTGACGGGAAGTTCCGGGAAAACCACAACAAAAAATATGTTGGCAGCCATTTTAAATATCCAAGCACCAACCTGTTCAACAACAGGTAATTTCAATAATGAAATTGGCGTGCCTTTGACCTTGCTAAAGTTAGAGCCACAACACCAGTACGCAGTGGTTGAGATGGGGGCAAGGAAAGTCGGGGATATTGGTTATCTTGGGAAGTTTGTAAAGCCGGATATTGCTATTTTGTTAAATGCTGGCATTGCACATATTGATGTATTTGGAAGTTATGAAAATATAGTCTCAACAAAAGGCGAAATATATAGTGCTTTGGGTGATAAGGGCATTGCTGTTTTGAATGCAGATGATCCAGCGGCAGAGCAATGGTCTGAGCAATTAAAGAATCATGTTGTTTTTAGTTTTTCTTTAAACAAACCACAGATAAGTGCTTTAGGCGAGAAATTAAATAAATTAGAGAACAGGGTTTGGGCAGAAAATATAGAGTGCAAAGCAAACTCGAGTTTTTATGTATTACATTTTCAAGATCAAACCCAAAAAATAAGATTACCAATACCCGGCATACATAATGTTGCTAATAGTCTTGCTGCCGTAGCGGCTGCGTTGGCTGCAGGTATTTCGTTAGTAGTGGCTGCGCAAGGATTAAGTTCGCTTCAGAAAACGCCCGGAAGGCTTGAATTAATTGAATTGAAAGATGACTTATCACTGATTGATGACAGTTATAACGCCAATCCTGACTCTATGGTGGCTGCGTTGAATGTTTTGGCATTGTGTGATGGGTATAAAACAGCCGTTTTGGGTGAAATGGCTGAGTTAGGTGTTATGTCGGAAAAGTTACATTTTGAATTGGCGGAGTATGCGGCTACAACCTGCATTGATAGGTTTTATTTAATTGGTTCTCATGCAGAAGCGATGAGACGAAGTATTGGAAAGCGAGCTAAATCTTTTGAAACGAAAAAAATGTTAGTAGATCAACTGTGTGCAGAGTTAGTGAGTGGAGAAACTATTTTAGTGAAAGGGTCAAGAAGTGCAGCAATGAATGATGTAGTGGAATTTATGAAAGGGGAGGTTCAGTAAATGTTGTATTGGTTAGTAGCATCACTTTCGGAATCTGTTGGGTTCTTATCAGTTTTCCAATACCTTACATTGCGTGGGATTTTAGGGGTATTGACCGCATTGATGATTGCGTTATGGGTCGGGCCGCATATGATTCGTAAATTGAGTCATTATCAAATTGGCCAATCTGTACGTGATGACGGGCCTAAGTCACACCTAAGTAAGGCTGGTACGCCAACAATGGGCGGCGCACTTATAATTGTAGCGATTGGCATCAGTACACTTTTATGGGGTGATTTAAGTAACCGGTATGTTTGGATTACCTTATTCGTGACACTCTCTTTTGGTGCGATTGGTTGGGTTGATGATTACCGTAAAGTTGTTGAAAAAAACTCAAAGGGGTTGCCCGCACGATCAAAGTACTTTTGGCAGTCTTTATGCGGTTTAGTCGCATCATTGGCATTATATTTCAGTGCGACCTTGCCTCAAGAGACAAGTTTAATCGTCCCTGTCTTTAAAGATGTCATTATTGAAATGGGACCAATGTTTATTGTGCTAAGTTATTTTGTCATTGTCGGCACCAGTAATGCAGTGAATTTGACAGATGGTTTAGATGGTCTGGCGATTATGCCAACAGTATTGGTTGCAGGTGCATTAGGTATCTTTGCATACACATCGGGTAATAGTGTGTTTGCACAATATTTACATATTCCCTACTTGCCAGGGGCCGGAGAGTTAATTGTTTTTTGTGGCGCAGTTCTAGGGGCTGGCTTAGGTTTCCTTTGGTTTAATACTTATCCTGCACAAGTTTTTATGGGGGATGTTGGTGCATTAGCATTGGGAGCAGGTTTAGGTGTGGTTGCGGTGATAGTTCGCCAAGAAATAGTGCTTTTTATTATGGGTGGTGTCTTTGTAATGGAGACTGTATCAGTCATTTTACAGGTCGCTTCATTTAAATTAACAGGCCGTCGTATATTTAGAATGGCGCCACTTCACCATCATTTTGAACTAAAAGGCTGGCCAGAGCCTCGCGTTATAGTGAGATTTTGGATAATTACAGTTGTATTGGTCCTCATTGGTTTAGCAACGCTTAAAGTAAGGTAGCAAGTAGACGTGAAACGTATTGTCACAGATAAACAGGTAGTCGTCGTTGGTCTAGGAAAGACCGGGCTATCCTGTGTCCGTTATCTGAGTCAGTTTGGGTGCCAAATTACGGTGATGGACTCACGTGAGGTTCCACCGAACTTAATGGAACTCAGAAAAGATTTCCCTGAGGTACCTGTAGTTTTAGGGGCGTTCGATCAAGCAGTTTTATGTCGTGCTGATGAAATTATTTTAAGCCCGGGAGTTGCTCTTGCAAGTAAAGAGATTCAAGTAGCTGTTGATGCTGGTGTGCGTGTCAGGGGCGATATAGATTTATTTGTAGAAGCCGCGAAAGCGCCAATTGTAGCCATAACCGGTTCAAATGGTAAAAGTACAGTTACCACATTTGTTGGTGATATGGCAGCTAAGGCTGGGTTAAATGTAGGTGTTGGAGGTAATTTAGGAACGCCTGCATTAGAACTTCTGAGTGCTGACAAACAGCTATATGTATTAGAGCTTTCAAGTTTTCAATTGGAAACAATTGAGTCGCTTAATGCAGAGTGCGTAGTGCTTCTGAATGTGACCGAAGATCACATGGATCGATATGCAAACAAGCTCGCTTACCTGCAAGCAAAGCAAAGAATATTTCGTGGCGCAAAACATGTGGTTATTAATGATGATGAAATACTCAGCCATCCTTTAGCAACGATTGATATGAAATTGATTCACTTTGGTGTTTCGAACCCTGATTTGAAAAAGTTTTCAATTATTGAGCGTAATGGCGAGCGCTTTTTATCATATGGCTTTGATGATTTATTACCCGTTAGTGAGTTACAAATAAAAGGGCAGCACAATTTAAGTAATGCTTTAGCTGCTTTATCAATTGGCTATGCTGTGAAGCTACCAATGAGTGCAATGATTGAATCACTTCGCGCTTATAAAGGTCTGCCGCATCGGTGTGAGTATATAAGAACGATTGATGGTGTTGATTATATTAATGACTCAAAAGGAACCAATGCAGGCGCTACAGCAACAGCGATTAAAAGTTTGGGTCATGACTGTTCAGGAAAAATCATATTAATTGCAGGCGGAGATAGCAAAGAAGCTGATCTATCTCTACTGGTAGATCCAATAAAAGAATATGGAAGTTTGGTTGTTTTAATTGGTGTTGACGCAGATAAGCTAGAAGCAGTTGTCGGTTCTGTGATTGAAACAAAAAAAGTAGGAAGTTTAAAGGAAGCTATTTATGTAGCGAATCAACGAGCTGAGTCAGGTGATGTGGTATTGCTTTCGCCGGCATGTGCCAGTTTTGATATGTTTGAGAGCTACGTTCAACGTGGAGAAGTATTTAAACAAGAGGTAGTCGCGTTATGACTGCTGCTATTAATACGACTGCGGTGAACCCAAGCTTAGCTGCATATCATTCTAAGCATAAAGCGTATGACTCTACACTATTACTCGCTGCTTCATCCTTATTAATCATTGGTTTAGTCATGATTGCGTCAGCTTCTATTGATGTGGCAGACGTTAGAAATGGAAACCCGTTTCACTATGTTATACGCCATGGTTCTTTTATGGTACTAGGTATTATCGCTGGACTAATTGTTTACCAGTTACCTTCTCAGTGGTGGCAGAAAACGGGTTGGCTAGCATTAAGCGCCTCCATCATTATGCTCATCGCAGTATTAATTATTGGAAAAGAAGTCAATGGTAGTACGCGTTGGATCGGTATGGGAACCTTGAATATCCAGCCGTCAGAATTAACAAAACTATTACTAATTTCATATTTGGCAGGTTATCTAGTGCGCCGCCGCGTAGAGGTTCTTAATTCGTGGTGGGGCTTTGCTAAGCCAATGTTAGTACTGATTGTTGTTGCCGCATTACTTCTGAAGGAGCCAGACTTTGGTGCAACGGTTGTTATTGGTGCTGCTTTCTTGGGTATGATTTTTTTAAGTGGCGTAAAAATAGGCCAATTCATTATTTTGATACTTGCTTGCCTAGCTGCTGCTTGGGGTCTGATTCAATCATCGCCCTATAGATTACAACGTTTAACAGGTTATACCGACCCTTGGGCGGATCAATTCGGGACAGGGTATCAATTAACTCAGTCATTGATTGCGTTTGGGCGTGGAGACTGGGCTGGTGTTGGCCTTGGGAATAGTATTCAAAAACAGTTCTATTTACCTGAAGCTCATACCGATTTTGTGTTTGCTATTGTGGCTGAGGAGTTTGGCTTAATAGGCACTATTATGGTGGTGATTTTATTTTCAGTGCTAGTTTATCGGGCGCTCAAAATAGGTAATTTTGCAGAGCGGAAGAATCAGTTGTTTAGTGCTTACTTTGCATACGGTATTGGTTTGTTGCTTGGTGTTCAGGCATTTATCAATATTGGTGTAAATATGGGTTTGTTACCGACAAAAGGATTAACGCTTCCATTAGTAAGTTATGGCGGCAGTAGTTTGATTGTCAGTTGTATGTGTATTGGTGTGCTGGCTCGAATTTATGCTGAAACCAAAGCGTTGGATATTGATGACCAAACTGATTCAGGAGGTCATGATGCGTGATAAGACATTTTTAATTATGGCTGGTGGCACTGGTGGTCATGTTTATCCTGCTTTAGCAACAGCTATAAAATTAATAGAAAAGAACGATAAAGTTGTTTGGCTGGGTTCTGTTGGTGGAATGGAAGAAAACATTGTTAAAAATGCTGGAATTCCATTCTACGGGATCACAGTGAAAGGCATTCGAGGTAAGGGGGTATTCAATAAATTACTTTCACCTGTTCGGGTTGCCTGGGCGGTTATACAAGCATTAAAAGTGGTGCAGAAAATTAAGCCTGATGCCGTTTTAGGTATGGGAGGGTTTGCTTCCGGACCTGGTGGCCTAGCTGCGCGATTATTAAGAAAACCTCTGTTAATACATGAACAAAATGCAGTTGCAGGAATGACTAACCGAATATTAGCAAAATTCGCAACGACCGTGATGACAGCTTTTCCTGGTGCATTTCCGACTGAGGTTAAAGTAAAGCAGACAGGAAATCCTTTGCGTGAGTCAATTATTGATATTTATTATCAGCCACAAACAGATATTCCTAACGATAGGCGAATTAAGTTATTAGTGCTGGGCGGAAGTCTTGGTGCGATGGGGTTAAATACAGGTATACCTGCTGCAATGGGAAAAATAGAAAATAGTCTTCAACCTGAAATTTGGCACCAAACGGGTAAGAATAAAGTAGAAGAAACAGAAGCTGCTTATCGTTTGCATGGCGTAGATGCGAAAATATCTGCATTTATTAGTGATATGGCTGAAGCATACCAGTGGGCTGATTTTGTTATTTGTCGAGCAGGAGCGTTAACGATTTCTGAGCTTTGTACTGTCGGTCTTGGTGCGATACTCGTACCATATCCGTTTGCCGTTGATGACCATCAAACTAAAAATGCATTATCAATGTCTAAATCAGGTGCCGCGTGGTTACTGCCTCAAAGTGATCTAAAGCCGGATACCCTAGCTGAAATATTAAAACCACTATTATCAAAACGTGAGCGAATTTCTATCTTGTCAGAGGCAGCCCACAAACTTGGACAACCAGATGCAACAGATAGGGTTGTCACAGAATGTAGGAGTGCATGTTATGCCTGATGTTCCAAGAAAGAAACAGAATGCGCCTGTATTAAAACATGCTGGAAGCATGATTAGTGAGGTGCCTGAAATGCGTCGTATTAACTTGATTCATTTTGTCGGGATCGGTGGTGCGGGCATGTGTGGTATTGCTGAAGTCTTGATTAATCAAGGTTACAAAGTCTCTGGTTCCGATATGCATAAATCTGCAACGACTGACAGATTAGAGAAATTAGGTGCAGTTGTATATTTTTCTCATGATAAGAAGAATGTTGAGTGTGCGAATGTCGTGGTCGTATCGACAGCTATTGATGAGTCGAACCCAGAAGTAGCACAAGCGAGACTGCAAAGAATTCCAGTGGTGCCACGTGCGGAGATGCTTGCAGAAATTATGCGTTATCGACATGGTATTGCGATAGCTGGTACTCATGGAAAGACGACAACAACCAGCCTGATAGCATCAGTATTAGCTGAGGCAGGTTTAGATCCAACCTATGTGATTGGCGGGCGTTTGAATAGTGCCGGCAAAAATGCAAGTTTGGGTAACTCTCGTTACCTCGTCGCAGAAGCCGATGAGAGTGATGCTTCATTTTTACACCTAACACCCATGATATCTGTAGTTACTAATATAGAAGCAGATCACATGCATACCTATGGCGGAGACTTTTCAAGGCTGAAACAGACTTTCGTCGACTTTCTGCATAACCTGCCCTTTTACGGAGCTGCCGTTATGTGTGTTGATGATCCGGTAATTAGAGAGTTGATTCCATCTATATCTAGAGCCGTCGTAACTTATGGTGTGAGTGAAGATGCTGACTATCGCGCGATTGATATACAACAAGAAGGTTTGATTAATCACTTTACAGTGAAGCGAAGTGGTGGGCAGAGCGACATCGAAATCTCATTGCGTATGCCTGGCCATCATAACGTATTGAATGCACTTGCCGCAGTTGCTGTAGCAAGCGACGAAGGCGTTGAAGATAAAGCGATTCAGAATGCTTTATTAGAGTTTCAAGGTGTGGGTAGACGATTCCAGGTTTATGGCGATTACGCCATTCCAAACGGGGAAGTGATGTTTGTTGATGATTATGGTCATCACCCAAGTGAAGTTGAAGCAACCTTGCAAGCAATTCATGAAGGCTGGCCAGAAAAAAGACTGGTGATGGTCTTTCAACCTCATCGATATAGTCGGACTAGTGACCTTTACGAAGATTTTGTCAAAATTCTTGCTGAGGTTGATGTTCTCTTGCTAATGGACGTTTATGCCGCTGGAGAAAAAGCGATTCCAGGTGCTGATAGTCGTGCCCTTTGTCGCAGCATTCGTCAGCGAGGGGCTTCTGAACCAATCTTTGTTGAGTCGGGTGAGAATATAGAGTCGGTATTAAAAAATGTACTGCAAGATGGCGATTTTTTATTAACTCAAGGCGCTGGAAATATAGGCAATCTTGCTACCCGTTTAGCAAATAACAAACTGGGGTTCGAATAATGACTTGCTTTCAGGCCTCTGCAGAACTCGTATCAAAACTAGGTCGAGTTGCTGTCATTATGGGCGGTAACTCTGCGGAGCGAGAGGTTTCTCTAAAAAGTGGTAAAGAAGTTTTAAGAGGGTTGCAAGCTGCAGGAATCAATGCTTTTGAACTAGATTTTCAGGGTGATGCTAAAGCTTTCATTAATACATTAATTTCAGATAAAAAATTTGATCGCGTATTTCTAGCACTGCATGGGCGTGGTGGTGAAGATGGCACCTTGCAAGGTTTATTAGATACATTGGAAATACCGTATACCGGCAGTGGTGTAATGGGGTCCGCATTGGCGATGGACAAAACTCGAAGCAAATATTTGTGGCAAGGAATGAATTTGCCAACGCCTCAGTTTGCTTATGTTGAAGAGCTTAAGCCAGAGTTAGTAACGCAGCTAGTGTCATTGATTGGTTTTCCTTTAGCGGTAAAACCGTCTAGAGAAGGCTCCTCAATTGGTGTTTTTAAAGTAAATAATCAAACTCAACTCGAAGCAGCAATTAGTACTGCTCTAAAGATGGATGAGCAGGTTTTATTAGAGCACTGGGTAGAAGGAAGTGAATACACCATTGCTATTTTGGATGGTAAACCCTTACCTATAATTGGGTTAAAAACAGATCATGTGTTTTATGATTTTGAAGCTAAATATGAATCTGATAATACACAATATCTACTACCCAGTGGCCTGAGTGAAGAAGAAGAGAAAAGTGTTGGAAATCTTGCTGAAAGAGCGTTTTCAGCTTTGGGTTGTACAGGTTGGGGGCGAGTGGATGTCATGAGGGATAGTAAAGGGCGATTTTGGTTGTTAGAAGTCAATACTATACCCGGAATGACTGACCATAGTTTAGTGCCGATGGCAGCAGAGGCTGCGGGTATTAGCTTTGAAGAATTAGTGGTCTCTATATTAGAGAAAACATTGAGACAATAACTTATAAGAATAATTAAGTTAAACGGAGCAATGCATGAACAGTGAAGCAAAGTTGAAGGCAGCATCGCGTGGCGCGAGTGTAGTGATAGGAGGCGAGCGCGATTACCAGACAATAGTGACAGAGCTTGCACCATTGTTGGGTGTCATGAAACGGGTTCTGTTTGTTTTGGTTTTATTAACAATTACATTAATTTTAACATCACAAAAACAGTGGTTTTTACAATTAGTAGACCATGAAATTAAGCAGATCAGTGTAAAAGGTGACTTATATAACCTGACGCCGAAACAAGTAGAAAAGGCTTTGCCTGCTTTGATTGGCAGTAGCTTCTTAACTGCTGACTTAGACAGTATTAAGGCGCAAGTTGAAGAACTTCCATGGGTAAATCATGTCACTGTAACAAGAGTTTGGCCCAGTGATATTGTATTAACTATAAAAGAACAGGTTGCAGCGAGTTATTGGAATAGCAATGCTTTCCTAAGCAAGGAGGGTGAGATTTTTCAGCCTGAAAATGTAGATGTGAATTTAGGTCTACCCGTCTTGTTGGGAGCAAATGATGATAAACCGAGTGTACGTATAGGTATGTTGTCAGTGTTGGCTCACTTGAAAACGCTTTTAGCGGAATACAAATTAGGTGTCGTTGAACTGGAGTTAAAGCCGCGAGGTGTATGGGATGTTTTACTCAATAATGGTATTTCAGTATCTCTAGGTGCTCAACCTCTTGATGAGAAAATACATCGCTTGGGGACTGTGTTTACAAAAGGTGCTGGAATTGATTTTGCGAATATAAAGAGAATTGATGCCCGATATCCAAATGGTGTCGCTGTGGAATGGAAAGAGCCAATTATGCTCGCAGGTAGTGGCCGTAATAGATAGAGATTTGTAGAAGAAGTAATTGAAAAAGTAACAATCGAAAAAAGTAACTTGGGATCACCAGAATGACTGGTTCAGCAGAACAAAATTTGACAGTAGGCTTAGATATCGGGACATCAAAAATTGTCGCGATTGTAGGTAAAAAAACAAGCGAAGGGCTTATCGATATTATTGGAATCGGTTCGCATTCTTCAAAAGGGCTAAAGCGTGGTGTAGTCGTTAACATTGAAACAACAGTTAATGCTATTCAGCGTGCCATTGAAGAAGCTGAATTGATGGCAGGTTGTCAGATTCATTCAGTTTATGCGGGTATTGCAGGCAGTCATATTCGTAGTATGAATTCTCATGGAATTGTTGCTGTCCGGGATCGTGAAGTTGTACAGGCTGATATTGATAGGGTGATTGATGCAGCGCAAGCTGTCGCCATTCCTGCTGATCAAAAGGTATTGCATATTCTTCCGCAGGAGTTTGTTATTGATAGCCAGGAAGGTATTAAAGAACCGCTTGGTATGTCAGGTGTTCGTCTTGAAGCAAAGGTCCACCTTGTGACGTGTGCGGTCAATGCAGCACAAAATATTGAGAAGTGTGTACAGAAGTGTGGATTGGATGTTGACGACATTATCTTGGAGCAACTTGCATCAAGTTATGCTGTATTAACAGATGATGAAAAAGAGTTAGGCGTGTGTGTGGTAGATATTGGTGGTGGTACAACTGATATAGCGATATTTACAGGTGGAGCTATACGCCATACGGCTGTGATTCCTATTGCAGGAGATCAGGTGACGAATGATATTGCGATGGCTTTACGTACACCAACCCAAAATGCAGAAGAAATAAAAATTAAGTATGCCTGCGCCTTAACACAATTAGCTGGCGCAGATGAAACTATAAAGGTTCCCAGCGTGGGTGAAAGGCCACCAAGAGACTTATCACGGCAAGCATTGGCAGAAGTGGTAGAGCCTCGCTATGAAGAGTTATTTACTTTGATTCAATCCGAATTGCGTCGTAGTGGTTTTGAAGACGTTGTTGCCGCTGGAATTGTTTTAACAGGCGGTACGTCAACAATGGAGGGAGTAGTAGAGCTGGCTGAAGAAATCTTTCATATGCCGGTTAGGTTGGCATCACCGCAAGGTGTTTCTGGTTTAGCTGATGTCGTAAATAACCCAATGTATTCAACTGGTGTGGGCCTTTTGATGTATGGGCTTCAGCAGCAAGAATCTGGCAGAGCCCCAGTTGTGAAAACGGAAGAAGGCGAAAGCTTAATAGAAAAAGTAAAAGCATGGTTCACAGGTAATTTTTAGAAAACGATAAGAAAAAACTAAAAAATAGATAAAAACTTTAGCAACAACTAGCAGATTTAAAAATATAATTAGGAGAAGAGTGATGTTTGAACTCATAGAGAATGTTTCACAAAGTGCAGTCATAAAGGTTGTAGGTGTTGGCGGCGGAGGTGGTAATGCAGTTCGTCATATGCTGAAAGGTGATGTAGAGGGTGTTGACTTTATTTGTGCAAACACTGACTCTCAAGCCTTAAAAGATCTTGATACGAAATCAGTGATTCAGCTAGGAAGTAGTATTACAAAGGGTTTAGGTGCAGGGGCTAACCCTGAAATTGGTCGTCAAGCTGCGCTTGAAGATAGAGAGCGAATTGCTGAAACCATAAAAGGCGCTGATATGGTTTTCATCACAGCAGGAATGGGTGGTGGAACTGGAACTGGAGGTGCGCCAATTGTGGCCGAGGTTGCCAGAGACTTAGGTATATTAACCGTTGCCGTTGTAACAAAGCCTTTCCCTTTTGAAGGTGGAAAGCGGATGAAAATTGCTGATGCCGGTTTAACTGAATTAGCAGAGAATGTTGACTCTCTTATTACTATTCCTAATGAGAAGCTACTTTCAGTTTTAGGTAAAAATACCACACTGTTAGATGCTTTTGGTGCTGCGAATGACGTATTGCAAGGCGCAGTACAAGGGATCGCTGACTTAATTATTCGCCCAGGTATGATCAATGTAGATTTCGCAGATGTGAAAACTGTGATGTCTGAAATGGGTATGGCAATGATGGGTACGGGTACAGCAAGTGGTGAAAACCGAGCAAAAGAAGCTGCTGAAGCGGCTATCCGAAGCCCGTTATTAGAAGATGTTAACCTCCAGGGTGCGCGAGGAATTTTAGTTAATATCACTGCAGGTGTTGATTTAAACTTAGGCGAATTCTCTGAAGTGGGCAGTATTGTTGAGGAGTTTGCTTCTGATGCCGCAACGGTTGTTGTGGGTACAGTAATTGACCCTGAAATGACAGATGAATTGAAAGTAACTGTTGTTGCAACAGGTCTTTCTTCTGTAGTGGGTAAGCCTGTTAAGGTTGTTGATAATACTTCAAAGGCTGTGGATGGCACTACAGACTATAACCAGCTGGATCGTCCAGCAGTCATGCGACGACGTCCACAAGTGGACCGTGTTGGCAGTGCGGCTATTGATACTAAGTCAAATGCACAGCCAAGCGTTGATTACTTGGATATTCCAGCGTTCTTACGTCGTCAAGCTGACTAAATTCATGACTTTAAAATAAATGAATACTGTGAGGTTATGGCAGAAGTGCCTGAAAGGGCTGGTTTCGGAGGTATTGCTCTTGTTATGTCTCATAGTGATGTATTCAAATGTTACGAATTAATGAATAGTGGAAAGTTCGGGTTGGGTAAATGGGAACAATCTGGTAATATGCGCTTGTTTTTTAACCAATTATGCTTGTTATGAAGGTTGATATACTCAAAATATGATTAAACAGCGCACATTAAAGAATACGATTCGGGCCACGGGAGTGGGCTTGCATTCAGGCAACAAGGTTTATTTAACCTTAAAGCCAGCACCAATAGATTCAGGGATTGTATTTTGTCGAACGGATTTAGAACCGACTGTAGAAATACAGGCGAGGGCTGAAAATGTTGGTGAAACATTACTTTCGACAACGCTTGTGAAGGATGGTGTAAAGGTAGCCACCGTTGAGCATTTGTTATCAGCTATGGCGGGCTTAGGTATTGACAACTGCCGTATTGAGTTAAGTGCTGAAGAAGTACCTATTATGGATGGTAGTTCTGGGCCATTTGTTTTCTTGATTCAATCTGCCGGTATTGAAGAGCAAGAAGCTGCGAAGAAGTTCATTCAGATTACACGTGAAGTGACGGTTGAAGAAGACGGTAAAAAAGCAACATTTTCACCCTTCAATGGTTTCAAAGTTGGCTTTTCAATTGATTTTGATCACCCGGTTTTTCACAGTCGTAGTCAGGAAGCTGCTATCGATTTCTCTAGCACTTCTTTTGTAAAAGAGGTGAGCCGAGCTCGAACTTTCGGATTTATGCGTGATTTTGAACGTTTAAGATCAATGAATCTAGCGCTCGGTGGTAGCTTTGATAATGCTATTGTTGTTGATGATTATAAAGTTTTAAATGAAGACGGTCTTCGTTATGATGATGAATTCGTTAAACATAAAATTTTAGACGCAATTGGTGACCTTTACTTGCTTGGCAATAGTTTGATTGGTGAATTTAAAGGCCATAAGTCTGGTCATGATTTGAACAACAAACTGTTGCGTAAATTGATTCAAACAACCGATGCATGGGAAGTGAAAACGTTTGAAGATGCGAGCTCTGCACCAATCTCGTATATGAAACCTGTATTAGCTAGCTAAGTGTTCTTTTATAGATGAATGTCACAATTCATTATTACTTAGCATGTTTTGCTAGCTGAAATAAAATAGCTTTAAGTTTTTTATCTTTTGTAAGCTCAGCTTCTTCGTTAAGGATCTGGGCATTTTTTTTGCTTAGAGTTTTGTTTATTTTTGGTGTTGTTTTTTTAAATTGTCCCGGCCTAACCTTTATTTTCAAGTCAGTGATATAATTAGGTTTTATCTGGTAATTAAATTGATTGATAATTGTGCTCTTATTAAATTGTAAACGAGTCATTAAAGAGGCAGAGTGACAGGTCAGTATTA
>Ga0209495_1000362_pt1 | contig 36558 bp, 30 predicted proteins | sample EN1Hudsemesocosm_FD_184629 | JGI IMG/M metagenome (GOLD analysis project Ga0209495, IMG submission 184629) | Methane-oxidizing microbial communities from mesocosms in the Hudson Canyon - EN1E Hudson Canyon (SPAdes) (version 2) | ecosystem: Environmental > Aquatic > Marine > Cold seeps | place... | reverse complement strand
TTACTGATCGTGCGATCTCTTACAGAGAAATGTTCGATTTCGATCATTTTGAAGTTGGGCTTTCTGTGGGAGTTCAAAAAATGGTTCGTTCAGATTTAGCTTCTTCAGGAGTTGCATTTTCCTTAGACACCGAAAGTGGGTTTAAAGATGTAGTTCTAATTAACGGGGCTTATGGATTGGGTGAAATGGTTGTTCAAGGTGCTGTAAACCCTGATGAGTTTTTAGTATTTAAGCCGACATTAGAGAAAGGTTTTGAATCCATTATAGAAAAGAAAATGGGGGTGAAAGAAATCAAAATGATTTACGGAACCAACCCTGGGGAAATGGTAAAAACCATTCCTGTAGAAAAAGAAATACAGAAGAGATTTTGTATCAATGACGAGCAAGTTTTACAAATTGCAAAGTGGGTTTCTATTATTGAAAAATATTATTCTGAATTAAGAGATACCTATTGCCCTATGGACGTAGAGTGGGCGATTGATGGATTAACGAATCGCTTGTTTATTGTGCAAGCCCGCCCTGAAACAATTCATTCTCAGCGTCAAGGTGATAATTTAATTGAGTATAAAATATTAGACGATACGAGAGCAGAAAAGAAAATTGTTGAAGGTATAGCTGTTGGAGATAGAGTTTCTTCGGGTTCAGTTAAAATTCTTTACAGTATGGATGGTAGAGATGGTAGTACAGACGGAGCAGATTTTAAAGCTGGCGATGTATTAGTTACTGATATGACTGATCCAGACTGGGAGCCATTAATGAAAAAGGCTGCCGCTATTGTCACCAATAAAGGCGGTCGTACTTGCCACGCTGCAATTATCGCTAGAGAAATGGGTGTACCTGCAATCGTAGGTTGTGGTAATGCAACCGAGCTATTGAAAAATGATTTAGACGTGACGATCTCGTGTGCTGAGGGTGATGTAGGTTTTGTGTATACAGGTGAAATTCCGTTTGAAATTACTGAAACGGATTTAAGCGATTTACCAGAAGTAGATGTGCCAATTATGTTAAATGTTGCTTCTCCAGATATGGCTTTCCAATTTAGTCATATACCGAATTCGGGTGTTGGATTAGCTAGAGAAGAATTTATCATCAATAATTATATTCAAGTACATCCTTTGGCTTTAATGAAGCATAAACAATTGGAAGACCCTGAATTGACTTCTGCAATCGAAAAACTGATAGAAGGGTATGAAGATGAGGAGACTTTCTTTGTGAAACGTCTGTCCTATGGTATCGCTAAAATTGCAGCCGCTTTTTATCCGAATAAAGTAATTGTTCGTTTTTCAGATTTTAAATCCAATGAATATTACAATATGCTTGGAGGAAAATATTTTGAGCCGAGCGAAGAAAATCCGATGATAGGATGGCGTGGTGCTTCTAGATATTATTCTGATACCTATAAACCCGCTTTTGGTTGGGAATGTAAAGCTATAAAACGTGTTAGAGAAAAAATGGGATTAGATAACGTTACCGTTATGGTTCCTTTTTGTAGAACAGTTGAAGAATTACATAAGGTGTATGAAGTAATGGATCAGTACGATTTGAGAAGAGGCGAAAATGGCTTAGAAGTATTTCTAATGGCTGAGCTTCCTTCAAATATTATTTGTGCCGATTTATTTGCACCTCATATTGATGGTTTCTCCATAGGCTCAAACGATTTAACTCAATTAACATTGGGCTTAGATAGAGACTCGGCATTGGTGGCTCATGTTTACGATGAGCGTAATCCTGCGGTAAAAAGATCGATTTCTAATTTGATTAAGACTTCTAGAGAATATGGAGTGAAAGTAGGAATCTGTGGTCAAGGGCCTTCTGATTTCCCCGATTTCGCACAGTTCTTAGCCGATGAGGGAATAGACTCTATTTCGGTAACTCCAGATTCAGTATTGAAAACGTTGAAAGCTCTAGAAAGAGTTGAAATATCATAGTGGTTGTTTTACAGAATGAAAATTGCTGCTATAAAGCAGCAATTTTCATTTTAAGGAATTCGTAAACTGCATTAATGAAAACCAGTAAGCTAAATGGGTCTGTTCATTAAAAGCTGATACCAGATCTCTGAAAGCTCTAAGTATTACATTTCACGTTTCAAGTTTTCCGTTTCACGAAAAAAACCTAATTTAATCGAATGAGCGAAAATCATATTTCACGTAAAAAACCTTCTTATCCTATAAGTAATCCCTTAATGGCTTATTTAAGGAAATACTCGAGAGAATTGAAAATCCCAGTTCGTTATTTAGATTTGAAACATTACTTCACAACGGTTCCCTTAGAAGATAAAGATGGGAATTCTACGCTTTGGGAAACTGCTTTGTATACTGAGTCAGAAATGAAGGAGCTAAACGAGGGTTTAACGGAGATTTATTCTATCCTTAAATCAGACGGTGCTACACATATAGATCACCTTTCTGTAGATCGAATCGATTATTGTTCCTTTGGAAACTCTCAACCTTTTAGAGTGAAGATGATAAATCAATTGAATGATAATTACGATTACTTTTATGTGAAAAAGGTTGATGCTTCACGGATTTATGGATTAGAACTAGAGCACATTCTTTCTCCAAATAAAATCAACTATCTGACTTACAATGACACAATAATAGAAGAACATATTGTTGGAATTCCAGGTGATCAGTTTGTAGATATAAACTTAAAACAAGAAGGGCATAATGAAGTGCGCTTAGCTAAAGAGTTTGTAAAATTTAATGAGCGTTGTTTTATTCGTCTTTTGGGGGATATGCGTTCGTATAATTTTGTAGTTGATATGACACCTGATTTTGACCAAGTTCAATACCGTATTCGAGCCATAGATTTTGATCAACAATCTTTTGAGGGAAGGAAGAATATTTATTTCCCTCAGTATTACAAAGAGAACAAATCCTATGTGGAATTAGCAATGAAGCATATGTCTGCCGAAACTGTGGAGCAATATAAACTAGAAGAAAGAGCCTTAATGGCTAAGCGATTACGTTTAGCAAAGTATCAAGTTAAAAAGTTGATGGAAGCTATGGTGCACGATGAATTGTCGCTACCAAAACATATAGCATTATTGAAAAAAGATTTAGCAAAACATTATGCAGATCCATCATTCTTAAAATGTATTCGGATGGGCGAGATCGTTCAGAATTGCCTTGATCAAGTGCATTATCATTAAAAAAAATACCCTCGAATTCTCGAGGGCATTTTTTATTTTTCACTCATCACTCATCACTCATCACTCATCACTCATCACTCATCACTCATCACTCATCACTCATCACTCATCACTCATCACTCAGTTACGCTTGTCTACCCGGATAAACTTTTAAAGCTTCGTCCAAAATACTAACAGCATCTTTTAGTTCAGAAGTATTCAATACGTATGCAATGCGAATTTGTTGATTTCCAATTTCTGGAGTAGAGTAGAATCCTGCTGCAGGAGCAACCATAACCGTTTTGTTATTCCAGTTGAAGTCTTCTAATAACCATTGTGCAAATTTATCGGCATCGTCTACAGGTAACTGTGCAATACAATAAAATGCACCTGTAGGTTTAGGACAGAGTACACCTTTAATTTTATTCAAACCTTCGATTAACACATCTCTACGTTCTACATACTCCACAATAACTTCTGTAAAGTAAGACTCTGGAGTGTTCAAAGCAGCTTCGCCAGCAACTTGACCGAATGTAGGAGGGCTTAATCTTGCTTGTGCAAACTTTAATGCAGTAGCAATAAGTTCTGGGTTTTTTGAAACCATACAACCCACTCTTGCTCCACACATACTATAGCGTTTAGATACAGAATCTATAACGATAGCGTTTTGATCTAAGCCTTCCATCTCTAAAACAGAAATGTGTTTCTTTCCATCGTAAGCAAACTCTCTATATACCTCATCGGCAATTAAGAATAAATCGTGCTTTAAAACGATTTCTTTTAAAGAGTTTAATTCGTCTTGAGAGTATAAATAACCTGTTGGATTTCCAGGGTTACAAATTAAAATAGCCTTGGTATTCGGCGTAATCAATTTCTCGAACTCTGAAATTGGAGGCAGCGCAAAACCACTTTCAATACTCGAAGTAATTGGTTTTACTGTAACTCCTGCCGAGGTTGAGAATCCATTGTAATTGGCGTAAAATGGCTCTGGAATAATGATTTCATCACCATCGTCCATAATGCTATTTAAAGCCATAGTAATCGCTTCTGACCCTCCTGTAGTAACTAAAATGTTCGTGTGATTTACATCAATCCCAACATTCTTGTAATACTTAGCTAATCCTTCTCTGTACGACTGAAATCCTGCAGAGTGACTATAAGCAACAACATTAGGTTCAAAATTCCGAATGGCTTCAAGCGCCACATCAGGCGTTTTAATATCGGGTTGACCAATGTTAAGGTGAATTACTTCTGTACCTATTTTCTTTGCATCTTCTGCAAAAGGAACCAATTTGCGAATTGGCGATTCTGGCATACGAAGCCCTTTGGCTGAAATCTTTGGCATTGTAAAGTGTCTAAAATTTAATCAAAAAAATGTCCCGCATTTCTGCGGGACAAATTTCTTAAATTTTATGAAATAAATAACTTATTTCTTAGGTTTTGCAATTGGAGAATTTCCAATCGGTTTTTTAACTGGAGTAGTTGCCGCTCCATCTACAGCAAGAGTTTTCCCTTTAATACGGATAACCTTTGTTGCATCAGTTTTAGCGTTTGACGTAATTGTTACACTCTTATTAAAAGCACCTACTCTTTTTGTGTCGTATTTTACTTTTATCACGTGACTAGCACCTGGAGCAATCGGTTCTTTTGGCCATACTGGAACTGTACATCCACAGCTACCTTTTGAATTAGAAATAATCAAAGGTGCATCTCCAATATTCGTGAATTTGAATTCGTAAGTACCGTTACCGTGTTGTTCGAAAGTACCGAAATCGTGAATTTCTTTTTCAAAAGAGATTTCTTGTGCTTGTGAAGCGAATGTACCCGCTACAGCAAATACAATTGCTAAAATTAATTTCTTCATTTGTATGGTTTTTATGTTCATTTCTTTTTAACATTTACAAAACTAATAGAATCTCTGAAACTGCCAAAGAACTTGGCTTTCTATATTGTTAAGGCTCTGTTAATTCGTAAAATGTAAAACATGAATTAATGTCTAAACTATTTTTCAACAGCTAAAAACGAATAATCAACGGACAACAATAAATAATTCTCTACCCTTTCTAGGAGGAATAGAATTGTACGCTTTCTCCATAGAAACCTGCTGAAAGTGTTTAGAGAATAGCTCTAAATACTCGCTTTTCTTTCCGCCAAAAGGAGGGCGGTTGCTATAGAGTTTGTCATTGAATAGTAATCCTACTAATTTGCCATCTTCTATAAGTAGACTTTTCATTTGAATAGCATATTCTTTTCTTAAACTAGGATTGATAGCACAGAAAAAGGTTTGCTCTATAATTAAGTCGTAAGCTCCTTTATGTTCGAAGAAGTCCTCACAAATTAAGTGCTTGCTCGGAAAATCAGGATTTCTTTTTTGAAATTCATCTAAAGCCTTTTGTGCCCAGTCGATAAGGAATACATTTTTGAAACCTAATTGAATTAAATATTCTGCTTCGTAAGCATTGCCACATCCAGGAATAAGAATTTTGAGGCTCTTGTTTTCAATCTGATCAAAATACTCTTTTAAAGGTGTAGATATATGTCCAATATCCCAACCTGTATCATTGTTGTGATAGCGTTCGTTCCAAATGTTTTTGCTAAGTTGAATCATGATTAATTTTTCAAAGCCCCAAATAAAATCTCCACTGGATGTAAGGCAGTTCTTTGCGTACCATCTTTAATCTGATGTCTACAACTTGTTCCGGGCGCACAAATAATTGATCTTTGGGGTTCTTTTCTAACTGTAGGGAAAAGTACCAATTCACCAATTTTCATGGAGACTTCGTAATGCTCTTCTTCGTAACCAAAAGAACCTGCCATACCACAACATCCTGAAGGGATGAGTTGAACTTTATAGTTTTTAGGCAGTCCTAAGACTATTTTAGAAGGCACTAAAGAAGACAAAGCTTTTTGATGACAGTGGCCGTGCAAACGTATATGTTCTGCTTTGTTGGTAAAGCTAGAAGAGGTGATTTTCCCTGTTTCTATTTCTCTAGCCAAAAACTCCTCTATGGTTAAGGTATACTTTGCTAAATATTGAGCGCTTTTTTGATCTTCTACTAAATCCAAATATTCATCGCGCAGTGTTAAAATTGCCGAGGGCTCAACACCTATAAGAGGATGTTCTTCTGAAACCAGTGTAGAAAGAAGGCTTACATTTTTTTGAGCAAGACTTTTTGCCTCTGCAAGGAATCCTTTAGAGATAAAAGTCCGACCACTTTCCTCATGCTTAGGAATCACAACTTCGTAGCCTAGAGCATTCAAAAGTTTAAGGGTGATTATCCCTATATGTGTATCGTTGTAATTGGTGAACTCATCATTGAATAGATACAATTTACCACGATTGAAATCGCCTTTTTGAGCATTGTTTTTATACCATTTCGCAAGTGTTGTTTCTTGTAGCAAAGGCATTTCTCTTTCCTTAGCGACACCCATCATCTTCTTAGCAATGGTAGAGGTGATGGTGTTCTTCATAAAGAAGTTGTAAAGCCCAGGAACCAAAGAAACTATTTTGTTCGTACTCGTAACATTGGCAAACAACTTAGCTCTTAAAGGAGCGCCTTTTTCTTTGTAATTCTGATACGTATATTCGGCTTTTAACTTCGAGATATCCACGTTAGATGGACATTCTGTTTTACAGCCTTTACACGAAATACAAAGATCCATTACCTCTTTTATCTCTTCGTTTTGGAAAGGCTTTTCTTGAGTCGTATCGCTTAATACTTCTCTTAGGATATTCGCTCTTGCACGTGTTGTATGTTTTTCTTCGCGTGTAGCCATATAACTAGGACACATGGTTCCGCCAGACAATTCAGTCTTTCTGCAATCTCCCGATCCGTTACATTTTTCTGCCGCACGCAGTATTCCTTTGTCTTTGCTAAAACTAAAGGCAGTATCAAATTCTGGAGTGCTATAACCTGGCATATACCTTAGGAAAGTATTCATAGACGGAGTGTCTACAATTTTCCCAGGATTAAAAATCCCTTTTGGATCCCAAGTGCTTTTGATGTCCTTACAGTGTTGGTAGTTTTTCTCACCAATCATAAAAGGAATATATTCCCCCCTTAAACGACCATCGCCATGCTCGCCACTCAAAGAACCTTTGTATTCTTTTACCAAGTGAGCAATATCTGTAGCAATGGTTTTAAAGAGCTTATTCCCTTCCTCAGTTTTTAAATCGATGATAGGGCGTAAGTGAAGTTCTCCTGTTGCTGCGTGAGCATAATGCACACAGTAGAGTTTTCTTTTCTCTAGTATTTTATTGAAGTCTTCTATAAAAGCTGGTAAGTCATTTACATCAACTGCTGTGTCTTCTATAACGGCTACTGCTTTAGCATCTCCTGGGATATTCGACAATAGACCTAAGCCTGCTTTTCGTAAAGTCCAAACTTTATTGATGTCATCACCTTTTATAACAGGGAAGTGATGACCGAGTTTTACATCTTCGAAATGCGCGAGGCAATCTGAGACCACCTTTTCTAATTTGTCTGCAGTCTCTTCGACAAACTCAACGACCAAAATAGCTTTTGGATCGCCTTTTACAAAGAATCTATTTTTTTGCTGTTGAATATTTTCTTTGGTACAGTCTAGAATATAGTTATCTATTAATTCGCATGCTGTAGGCTTAAATTTTAGGGCTTCTAAATTCCCTAATAAGGACTCGTTTATAGAGTCGAAATGCATACATATTACGGCTTGATGTTCTGTAAGAGTAGGAACTAAATTGAGTTTTAATTCCGTTGTAAATGCCAATGTTCCCTCAGAACCAGCAAGGAGTTTACAAAAGTTAAATTGTTCCTCGGAACCTGTAAATGGACTCGCTGCCGCTAGTAAGTCAATAGCATAACCTGTATTTCTACGAGGGATACTTTTCTTTGGAAATTCCTTTTCTATTTCGGCTCTGTTCTCTTCATCAGAGAATAGTTCTTTGGCGTGTTTGTAGATGTTCGTTTCTAAATCAGAAACGGTTCCTATACCATTTGCTTTGGCTTCAAACTCTTCGTTAGTCAGGGCTTTGAATTCGGTTTCCTTTCCATCGGCAAGAATCACTTTGATGGAAAGTAAGTGCTCTCGAGCAGAACCATAAATTACCGATCTCGATCCGCAAGAGTTATTCCCTACCATTCCACCAATCATACAACGGTTAGAGGTAGAGGTTTCGGGACCGTAAAAAAGTCTGAATTGTTTAAGGTGAAGGTTGAGTTCGTCGCGAATAACACCGGGTTGAACAATGGCATAGCCTTCCTCTTTATTAACTTCTAGAATCTGACGAAACTCTTCAGAAATATCAACGATGATTCCACTACCCACAACTTGTCCAGCTAAAGAGGTTCCTGCTGCTCTAGGGATAATAGAAATTGATTCTTCGTTTGCAAAACGAATGAGTTCTAATAAATCCTCTTTGCTTTTAGGAATCGCAACTGCTAATGGCATTTCTCTATACGCCGAGGCATCCGTAGCGTAGAGTTTACGCATAGTGTCGTCGAAATAAAATTTCCCTAGAATTTGCTTTGCTAAAGCTGTGAGTTTACTGTGTGTCAAAAGTGGCAGGTTAAAATTGAAAGTTGAAAGTTAAAGATTTTAAGCTTCAAGCTTTAACAATTTATGGCAAAAAAAAAGGTTAAAAGTTGAAGATAACCTTTCAACTTTTAACCTTTCAATCTTAAACTTATCTATTGCTGTACTAAATCGGTGCTTTCGAAAATTTTATCAGCTGAAGCAGCGATAAAACCACTGTAAAGCTCACCGTTTTCCATAGCGTAACGTTTAGCAAATTCGTAGTAACAAGTAGTTACCGTATGCTTTCCTTCGATGAAGTCAAGTTCTCTAGCATCAGCAAGAATACTCGATTGCTCAAGTAGTTGCTCTGGAGTTCCTTTAATCTCTCCACCAGAAATATTCATCTTGAAACCGTTCTCTTTGATGAACTCGTTTACTTCTTCTAAGCCTTTAAACTGCTCAAATTGGTTTACAAAAACAGTAAAGTGATTGGCACAGAAACCACAGATGTACATCCAAGCTGCGTATTCTGACTCAGCTCTTAAGGTTTCGTATACGGTGTAAGATGGTTGTCCCCAAACTCTTCCTTTGAATAATAGGTCTTGATCTTCGAAAACTGAAGAGTCAACAGTGTCTAACGTTGCTTTAATTAAACGTTGCGCTTCTAAAGAAATTTCTTCAAGCTTTAATTCGCTGATGAAAATCTTTGGCGCTTTAGCATCTGTTGCATGTTGTAAGTGACGTGCAAATAATTTCTTTGCTTTAAACTCATACTCACCACAAGGCTCGTATCCAGCAGCAAGAAAGGGCTTTGCTAATACATCGATATTTACTCTAGGATCGTTGAAAGTTCTGATCGCAATGTGATCGTTTTCAACCTCTCCTTCAACCATGTCGTTGAATAAATCGTAAACTTTTTTTGCTGAAGGTGTAATCTCAATATACCCTTCCCACAAACGTGCTAAAATCTCTTCCTTGTTCATCTTTTGATGTTAATTTAATCCACTGCAAAAATAGTTAGATTGATTATGTTGTAGTATTACTTTAAGGTTAATTATTTGTTATCACTTATTTTTGTGTCAATTTGATTATATTTGAGTTAATATTGAAAAATATAACTTAAAACAATGCTTGCATGCAGTTAATTAATCAACTTGATTTTGTGGATAAGGAGATTTTAAGGCTTCTAAAGTCCGATTCACGTCAATCTTATGTGGAAATTGCAAAAGAACTGAAGGTTTCTAACTCATTGATTCATCAGCGAATAGCTAAAATGAAAGAGAGTGGTTTGATAAAAAATGCCACCTTAACTTTAGATGAAAAGTTGTTGGGTTACGGAGCTTGTTCTTTTACCGGAATAGTTCTTAAAGAAGCTCATTTTGCGCAAAAGGTAGTTGAAGCCTTAGAGCTTATTCCCGAAGTAGTTGAATGTGATTTTGTTTCTGGTAAATATGCGGTTTTCGTAAAAGTATTTGCAGCAAACAACGAGCATATGCGTGAAGTGCTCTACGAGAAAATTCATCAAATTAAAGGCGTTTCAGGTACAGATACCTTTATTTCTTTTGGAGCACAATTTAATCGCTCGGTGCCTATTGTATAATGGTCTGTGGCCATTGGACGATGGGCGATGGTTTGTGCTTGATTTAACTATTAGTTATTGTTACATCGAATAATTCAATTTTTAACCTTCAATTTTCAATCTTTAATCGATTGCATTTAAAAGAACAATCGTATTTTTGCGCTGCACTTTAATAAAAACAAGATAAAGAGCATTCCATGGAAAAATATGATGTTGCCGTAATTGGTTCAGGACCTGGAGGATATGTAGCTGCAATTCGTTGCGCACAGTTAGGTTTAAAAACTGCTATTATAGAAAAGTATAATACTTTAGGAGGTACTTGCTTAAACGTAGGTTGTATTCCTTCAAAGGCTTTATTGGATTCTTCGGAACACTTTCATAATGCAAAACACAGTTTTGCAGATCACGGTATCGAGATTGATGCACCAAAAATTAACGTTTCTCAATTGATGAAGCGTAAGAATGAGGTAATCGATCAAACTTCTGGTGGGATTGACTTCTTAATGAAGAAAAACAAAATTGATGTGATTCAAGGATGGGCTTCTTTTGCCGATGCTACACACATTAATATTGCTAAAGAAGATGGCGATATTCAGATTGAAGCTGCAAAAACAATTATTGCAACTGGGTCTAAGCCTTCATCGCTTCCATTTATCTCTATTGATAAAGAAAGAGTGATAACTTCCACCGAAGCTTTAAATTTAACTGAAGTGCCTAAACGATTAATCGTTATTGGTGGTGGTGTTATCGGATTAGAGTTAGGTTCTGTTTACGGAAGATTAGGTTCTGAAGTAACCGTTATAGAGTATGCAGATGCATTGATTCCTACAATGGATAAAGCTTTGGGTAAGGAATTGCGCAAAGTGTTAAAGAAAGACTTGAAATTTGACATCAACCTAAACTGCGGAGTTACTGCTGTAGAGCGTAAGGGTGATGAGGTTGTGGTAACAGCAACGAATAAGAAAGGTGAGGAAGAAGTGTTTACGGCTGATTACTGTTTGGTATCTGTTGGTCGTCGTGCTTTTACCGATAAATTAGGCTTGGAAAATGCTGGAGTAAAAGTTGATGAGAGAGGTTGTATTGATGTGAATGACCATTTACAAACTTCATCGGCTAATATTTTCGCTATTGGTGATGTTGTTCGTGGAGCAATGTTGGCACATAAAGCTGAAGAAGAAGGTGTATTCGTTGCTGAGTTTATGGCTGGCGAAAAACCTCATATGAATTACGATTTAATTCCGGGTGTAGTTTACACTTGGCCTGAAGTTGCTGCTGTAGGTAAAACCGAAGAGCAGTTAAAAGCTGAAGGAACAAAATATAAAGCAGGTTCATTCCCGTTTAAAGCTTCTGGTAGAGCTAGAGCTTCTAACGATACCTATGGTTTTGTGAAAGTATTGGCTGATGCGAATACCGACGAAATTTTAGGAGTACACATGATTGGTCCTCGTGCAGCAGATATGATTGCTGAAGCAGTTGTAGCTATGGAGTACAGAGCTTCTGCCGAAGATATCACTCGTATTTGTCATGCTCACCCAACATTTACTGAAGCTTTTAAAGAAGCGGCTTTAGATGCTACCGATAAAAGAGCTCTACATATTTAAGCTCTTAATTTTGATTGGATTAAGTTTTGTGTCAATTTAAGCTATTAATCGTTTGCATCATAAATTAAAGTCTGCTCCGAATTCATTTTTATTTGGTAACCTTGTCCGGGTTCGAAATCACCGATCCCGTTGTAGTTCCAACTTGGCATGTACGCCATACCCTGAGAATCTTTTACGATTATAATTTCTTCAGCAATATCTGAAAGGATTTCAATTGCATCTGCAGGGCTTGTTCTTAAGTATGATATCATACTCCAACCTTCTGAAATAGTAATTGGTGTTGCTTCAGGTGACAGTTGCGATCCACAAATTGAAATTGATTGGGCTTCACTAATTTTAACGAGGTACCCATGTTGATTTGTGATAAAGTATAAATTACACATTGCAAATTCACATAAACAAACATGTCCTTGGAAATCTTTAATCATCCAGATGTTACATCCATTAAATAAAGGAGCTAGTACATTTTGCATTATCATATCGCCATCTTCAATATAAGTAGAAAAAATCGTCCATCCTGCTGGGAAGTCTATAGTTTGGCAAGTTTCAGTAGTATCGTATATACAAGTGAAATTATCAACTCCATAGGTGCTTGCTAATGCATGGTTGTAGACAGATGATTCTGGATTAAAAATACTTCCCGACCACATTTCAGAATATGGATCGGCGTATTCAAAGTAATTTTCTGCTATAGGATCTATGCAAACATATTCAATAGGAGGGCTGCTTATAGTATTTCCTTTCAGAATGAATGGGGAAAAGACCAGAAACAAGATTAGATTTCGATACTTCATTATATTAGTTTTTTAACAAGCTAAATTTCAGAAAATTATGAGTTGAATCAAAATGGGTTGTTTGTTTGTTTTTCTTGAAAAAGAAGAAACCAATCCCAGTAACTATAAGTTAAAACCTAGAAAATTTTGCGAACTAAGGATCCGATATTTAAATAAAAACGAGATCTGTGAGCATGATTCAAGTGGCTCATCAGATAATTTAACACTCAACACTCAACACTTAGAATTTATCAGTGATGTCAATCGAAACACTATCTTTGCTAGATGCAATTTCAGGCACATATTCGCAGTGTAGAAAAACGAGATTTAAAATACATCTTGTTGGACTATTTTAAAGCTGAATCTTCTTTGCTCTTGTTGGATGGTAACACTTCTAATGGGGACTCTTTTGATTGGGTAATTGCTGCTGGTGTTGTGGATGAAATTTCGGTAGGCGTTACAAATGCTTTTGACGAATTACAAGATTTTCATAATAAGCATAAAGACTGGATTTTTGGTTCTTTGAGCTACGATTTGAAAAATGGCTTAGAGAAATTAGAATCCACACATCCCGATGGAATTCAAGCGCCCGATTTACATTTCTTTCTACCTAAATATTTATTTGTTTTTAAGGAGAATCAATTGGCGGTTCATCATCACGCAAGTCAAGAAGAATTTGATTTAGAGGTTTTGTCTCGTGTTTTTGAAAGTTCGGGAATTGCTTTCAACAGTACTATAAAACACAGGGTTGCCAAACAGAATTATATCGCCAATGTAAATCTGATTAAAGCACACATTCAGCGAGGTGATATTTACGAGATGAATTATTGCCAAGAGTTTTATGCTGAAAATTCAACATTAAACCCTTTGGATGCATTCCGAAGACTCAATTCTATTTCTAAGGCTCCATTTTCGTGCTATTATAAATTGGGTGACACCTATTTATTGTCGGCAAGTCCTGAGCGATATATTAAAAAGGATGGAGCTTGTATCATTTCGCAACCTATAAAAGGGACGCGTAAGCGAGGGGTAAGTGCGGAAGAAGATGAGCGTTTAAAAAAAGAGCTTTATAACGATCAAAAAGAGCGTGCAGAAAATGTGATGATTGTAGATTTAGTGCGTAACGATTTATCGCGTATAGCTGCGAAAAACACAGTAAAAGTAGATGAGCTTTTTGGAATTTACACCTTTGATCAGGTGCATCAAATGATTTCTACAATCAGTTGTGAAGTGAAAGCTGAAACCACTATAAAAGATATTCTTCAAGCTACCTTCCCGATGGGTTCTATGACGGGCGCTCCGAAAATTAGAGCGATGCAATTGATAGAAAAGTTTGAACAAACTAAGCGTGGATTGTATTCGGGTGCTATAGGTTATATAAGTCCCGAAGGCGATTTCGATTTTAATGTGGTTATCCGCAGTATACAGTACAATACTTTAAAGATGTATCTTTCCTTTATGGTTGGTGGTGCCATTACAATTGGCAGCGATGCCGAAATGGAATACCAAGAATGTTTAGTAAAAGCAAAAGCTTTATTTGAAGTCCTCGAAGGAAAATATGCAAAAACAGTTTCTTAAATATTGCGAGAAAATTGGTTTATCCAAGAAAACCAAGATTCTTCTTACCGTTAGCGGTGGGCTCGATTCTATGGCTTTATTGCACTTATTTCATTTGTCGGGATTTTCGATAGAAGTGGCACATTGCAATTTCAATTTGCGAGGTGAAGAATCAAATGGTGACGAGCAATTTGTAAAAGAAACTTGTGATGCTTTAGATATCTCATTTCACTGTAAGCATTTTGATACAGAGACGTATTCCCAACTTGAAGGGGTTTCTATTCAGATGGCAGCTCGTGATTTGCGTTATACTTGGTTTGAGGAGTTGCGCCGCGAAAATCAATTTGACTATATCGCTACGGCGCATCATCAAGACGATCAAGTAGAAACACTTTTGTTGAATTTAAGTAGAGGTACAGGCTTAAAGGGTATGCATGGAATTTTGCCAAAACAAGGGTATTTACTTCGTCCTTTACTTTTTGCAAGTCGAGCATCTCTTGAGATGTGGATGGAGTCGAAACCCTATAAGCATAGAGAGGATAGTAGTAATGTCTCGGTAAAATATTCTCGAAATAAAATCCGTCATCAAGTCCTTCCTGTACTCAAAGAAATCAATCCTTCTTTATCGAATACATTTCAGGAAAACACAGAACGATTTGCTTCAGCCGAACAGAATTTATCTTTTCTATATGAAAATGAACGCAGTAATTTATTTCTCCAAAAAGGAGAAGAGCTGCATTTGGTTTTATCTGAGCTCATGAAATACCCTTCACCAATAGATGTAGCCTTCCACTTTATTTCCGAATATGGTTTCAACGATTGGAAAGCCATAGAGAATCTGTTGAGTTCAGAATCTGGAAAAATGATTTTTAGTAAATCACATCTATTGCTGAAAAACAGAGAAGAGCTGGTTTTAAAAATCAAAGAGGAGAAACTCGAAAGTACTTATTCTATCGATGAGAATACAAGCCATCTTTCTGATCCTATTTCTTTAAGTCTTTATTGTGAGTCTGCAAAAGGTTTTAAAATCCCTAAAAGCTCTTTTGTGGCTGCCTTAGATTTTGATAAACTGAGCTTCCCTTTAGAACTTCGAAAATGGCAAAATGGTGATATTTTTCATCCGATAGGAATGAGGGGGAAGAAAAAGCTAAGTGATTTTTTTATCGATAAAAAGATGAGTCTTTTTGAAAAAGAAAACAGCTGGATCTTATGTTCCGATAAGCAGATTGTTTGGGTCGTTGGACACCGCATCGACGAGCGTTTTAAACTTGTAGAAAATAGCCAAAAGGTTTACCTTGTCAAGCTAAATGAATAGTGCAATGGAGCAATCAATAGCTTTTCAGGAAAAGCAATACTTAGGCTACAGTAAATATTCCAACTTAAGGCGAATTATTTTAGCCTTATTTTTCTTTGTCACCTATTATTTTTCAGAACCAAACTTAGAGTCGGCGAATATCTTTTTCTATCTAGGTATTGGAACGCTAGTTCTGTCTGCGATGCTTATGTATGTGCTTCATTTAAAGACTACAGTACAAAATGGAAGTTTGATTTTTGATGGCTTATGGACTGCTAGAAAAGTAAAAATTGATGTGTCGAGCATAGAATCTGTAGAACAAATTAACTATTCTCGCTACTATGTACGCCGCCCGGTATACAATTTGCATCGCAAGGGGAGAATTCATTTTTATACACGTGGTAAAGACGCAATTTTACTGATTGATAAAGATGGTTTAGAGTATATTATCGGAACACAAAGACCCGACGAATTGTTTGAGGTTATCAAAAAAGAACTAGAAAAATAAACACAATGAGAAGCATTTTAAGTGTTCTAATTGCCTTTTTAATTACTGCCCCTACTTGGGCACAAATTCAAGATCCTGTAAAATGGACTTTTGAAATTGAAGCTGTAGATGACAATGAAGTTGATTTAATTATTCGTGCCGACATCGATGCCGGTTGGCATTTGTATTCTCAAGATGCTGGTGATGGACCTGTCCCAACGAGCTTTTCTTTTTTTGAGAATGAGAATATAAAAACAAAAGGAAAAGTTAAAGAAGGCGAGCCTCATGAGGAATACGACCCAAACTTTGAAAGTATATTAAGGTATTTTGATACAGAAGCCATTTTCAAGCAAAGGATAAAATTGCTTACAGAAGAGTCCACTTTATTAAAAGGTGAACTTCAGTTTATGGTTTGTAACGATGCGATGTGTTTACCGCCTGAGTGGGTAGATATACAGATAGTGTTGCCCGCAGCTGCAGAAATTAGTTTGGGTACTAAAGCTTCTAACGAAGGGATTTGGAGTATTTTCTTAATTGCTTTCTTAAGTGGTTTTGTAGCACTTTTAACACCTTGTGTTTTCCCTATGATTCCGATGACGGTAAGTTTCTTTACCAAGCAAAGTAAAAACAAAGCCGACGGGATTAAAAATGCGATCATTTACGGATTGTCTATTATTGGAATTTACGTGATTTTAGGGGTTGCTGTATCAGCAATTTTTGGAGCAGACGCACTCAATAATATGGCAACCAATGTGTATTTTAATATTGCCTTTTTCTTCTTGCTAATTATTTTCGCAGCTTCTTTCTTGGGAGCTTTCGAAATTACGATGCCTAATTCGTGGATTAACAAAGCGGACTCTGCATCAGACCGTGGAGGTTTGTTGGGGATTTTCTTTATGGCATTCACCTTAGCTTTAGTATCCTTCTCGTGTACAGGTCCTATTGTAGGAACCTTATTGGTTGAAGCTGCTTCGGGTGGTTCTTATATAGGGCCCATTGTAGGGATGTTTGGATTCTCGCTTGCTATAGCCTTGCCATTTGCATTCTTCGCTGCATTCCCAGGTTGGTTAAATTCATTGCCAAAGTCTGGTGGTTGGTTAAATTCAGTGAAAGTAGTTTTAGGTTTCTTAGAATTGGCTCTTGCCTTTAAATTCTTATCGAACGCAGATTTAGTACTACAGGCGCATTTATTAGAAAGAGAATTATTTATAGCCATTTGGATTATCATCTTTACATTGCTAACAATGTACTTATTGGGTAAATTAAAATTATCTCACGATAGTAGTTTACCGCATGTATCTGTTGGTAGATTGTTTATGGCAATAGTTACAGGAGCATTTACGGTTTATATGATTCCAGGATTATGGGGTGCTCCATTAAAGTTAATCAACGCTTTCCCACCACCAATGCATTATAGTGAATCTCCTTATGGTGTAGGTAATACTCAAGCTGGTTCATCCGTTTCAGTTCATTCAGAAGAAGATGGACATCATTTAGGACCTCAGGGTATTATGGTTTTCCACGACTACGATACAGGTATGGAGTATGCTCGTGAAGTAAATAAGCCCGTAATGATTGATTTTACAGGTTGGGCTTGTGTAAACTGTCGTAAGATGGAAGAGCAGGTATGGTCTGATCCAGCAGTAAAGAAAGTTTTATCCGAGGATATGGTTTTAATTTCTTTGTATGTGGATGAGCGTACGAAGTTGCCAGAAACAGATCAGTATGAAACTACTATTGCAGGGAAGACTAAAAAGGTGAGAACTGTTGGTGATAAGTGGATGGTGATGCAGGCAGAGAAATATAAGATTAACTCTCAGCCTTATTATTTAGTTCTAGATCATGATGAAAATTCATTAATTGAAGCTGCAAATTACCAAGATTACGGCTCAGTTGAGGTGTTTAAAGATTGGTTAGATAGAGGTTTGTCAGAATTCAATAAATAGGCTTAATTATTAATTCAAGAAGTAATAATTACTAATTAACAAGAATGGATAAAATTCGCAAAGAATTTATAGAAGCGCAAGAAGTTCTAGCCTCTTTTATAGCTAATGATGAAAACCTACTTGCTATAGAAAAGGCGGGAGCTTTAATCGTTGACTCTTTTAAGAATAAAGGGAAATTAATTAGCTGTGGAAATGGTGGTTCTATGTGCGATGCGATGCATTTAGCAGAAGAGCTTTCTGGAAGATTTAGAGGGGATAGACCTTCTCTTCCTGCTATTTCTATTTCTGATCCATCGTATATGTCTTGTGTAATAAACGACTATGGTGCAGAAGCTGTGTTTTCTCGTTATGTTGAAGGTATGGGCTTTGAAGGTGATGTTCTTATTGCCATTAGTACAAGCGGGAATTCAGCAAATGTGATTAATGCAGCCAAAGTAGCAAAGGCAAAAGGGATGAAGGTGATTGCACTCACTGGTAAAACAGGGGGTGACTTAGCTTCTTTAGCCGATGTTGAAATTCGTGCGCCTCATTCTAATTATGCCGATAGAGTTCAAGAAATTCATATTAAAGTGATTCATTCTCTGATTCACTATATCGAACAAACTATGTTTAATGAGTAATTAGTAATTAGTTGTTTGTTCTTGGTTCTTGGACGTTGGTCTGTGTTTATTAGTTCTTGTTGAATTGTATCTTCAATTCTTCAAATTGACACATTTTCAAATTACCTATCGCCCCATTTAAATGTGGACATAAAAATTAGTCATCAGTCATTTTAAATTACTCATTAATCTTCTACTTCGTAGACTTCACAGCTTAAATGTCGGCTTGTTTTTAAGAGGAAAATTTTATCTAAAAGTTTACAAATAATTTTCGCTGATTTCTCTGAGTTGTCTGCTAGAGGTAAGAAATAGTAAGCTACTCCATCATCTTGGTCGTCCCCAGGAGTAGAGTCGAATTTAAAGTGGGAATGTGTAAATCGATCTAATAGATCCTCGTCTTCTTTCACATCAAAACAAATCGAGAGCACTATACCAAATTCACCATTTTCTGACTTACATTCCTCAGTCATATTGCGGTTAATGATTTGTAAGATTTCATCTTCTTGATTGAATATAGAAATAACAAAAGCTTCATTATCTTTTCGAAAGCCTGCTAAAGCAATGTCGATGACTTCGATGAGTTGTGATGGGATGTTCATTATTTGTTGAATAAGGATATTAGTTTGTTGGCTGCTATAAAGGGGCTGATTTTACCGTCTACGACATCTTTTTCTAAGTTTGCTAATTCTGATTTCACTTTAGGGTTTTGATAAAAGTAATTCCCTAATTGTTCTTGAATACTTTCGTGAAGCCAGAATTGGGCTTGTTTTTTTCTATTTTCTTCAAAGTGATTGTTCGTCACACAGTGATTTACAAAAGACGAAATGGTTTCCCAAATTTCTTCAATCCCATGGTTCTCGTATGCCGAGCAGGTAAGGACTTTTGGAATCCAATTATTCGTTTTTGCTGGGAAGAGGTGGATAGCTCTTTTATAATCGCCCACAGCCGATTTGCTTTTGTTTAGATTATCGCCATCTGCTTTAGTGATGGTAATGGTGTCAGCCATTTCCATAATCCCACGCTTAATACCTTGTAGCTCATCTCCTGCACCGGCAAGCATTAATAGTAAGAAGAAGTCAACCATAGAGTGAACAGCCGTTTCAGATTGTCCAACACCCACCGTTTCTACAATGATAACTTCGTAGCCAGCAGCTTCGCATAGTAAAATACTTTCGCGTGTTTTTCGAGCAACACCACCCAATGAGCCTGCAGTAGGAGAGGGGCGAATAAAGGCAAGAGCATCTCTACTCAGTTCTTCCATTCGTGTTTTGTCACCTAAAATACTTCCGCGACCTTGTTTGCTACTCGGATCAATTGCCAATACAGCCACCTTTTTACCCATAGAAGTAATGAGCTTTCCGAAGCTTTCGATGAAGGTGCTTTTACCAACTCCTGGAACACCTGTAATGCCAATCCGAACTGACGTCCCAGTCATGGGCATGCTTTGTTCTAGAATTTGTTGTGCGAGCTCTTGATGTTCAATTTTTGTGCTTTCTACCAAAGTAATAGTACGTCCCAACATGCTTATGTTTCCATCAGCGAGTCCCTTAACGTACTCTTCAGCACTAAACTCTTGTTTGATATGTGTGTGTTTAGGCTTTATCATAACTAAACATATTTTCTATTGAGATACTAAAAAGCTCTTTTAAACTCATTCCATAGCATCGTGCTTGCTGTGGAATAATACTTTTTTCTGATAAGCCCGGAATCGTATTGATTTCGATTAAGAAAGCTTGATTATTTTCTATGATATAATCCATTCGCACCATACCTTTTAAGTTTAAGGTGCGATAAATGTTTTTACTAATCGACTGAACTTGATCTCGGTTGTCATCACTTATTCTAGCAGGAGTAATTTCTTCTGCTTTACCTTCGTATTTCGCTTCGTAATCGAAAAAGTCGTTTTCTGTTGTAATTTCTGTGAGGGGTAAACTAATGAGTTCACCTTCTTTTTCAATCACCCCACAGGTAACTTCTGTACCATCAATAAATGCTTCAATAATAACTTGCTCGTCGTGTTTAAACGCATCTGCAATCGAATTGTTCCATTGATTCGGTTTTGAAACTTTAGAAATCCCAAAGCTTGAGCCAGCTCTATTAGGTTTTACAAAACAAGGTAAGCCTATCTCGTTTTGAATTTCATCTAAATTATATTCAACATTCTTGTTTAAGATAACCGCTTTTGCGCTCGGAATATTAAATTGTTTTAAAAGAGCGTTGCACATCGCCTTGTTAAAAGTGATGGCAGCTTCAAAACTTCCGCAGCAGTTATAAGGAATGTTTAGTAAGTCAAAATAAGCCTGTAAAACCCCATCTTCTCCAGGTGTTCCATGAATCACCATGAAAACTCCGTCAAAACAAATCTTTTCTTTTCCTGTAGAGAAAGAAAAGTCATGTCGATCAATTGGGAAGCTATGTTGACCTTTAATTACACACCAATTTGTTCCTTCGATGTGTACTAAGTAAGGAGTGTGTTTATTCGTGTCGATATGCTTATAAACTACATCGGCACTTTTTATGGAAATGGCTATTTCAGAGGAGTCGCCACCTCTCAGAATGGCAATATTTTTCTTCATATATAATTCTAATAGAATCGATTTAAAGTTAAAGATTAAAAGTTAAAGATTAAAATTCAGCTGAATCAAGCTTAAGAAATAGGATTGGCTTAATTCTGTATCGATTAAAAATCATAAAAGCTTTTACGTTTATTTAGCTTTAAATCTTGTAATACAGCAGATTTCACATTTATGCTGAGGTTGTAGCTTTGGTGGAAACCAAAAGGAATCCAGTTGAATCTCATTTCCCAGCAATGTAAATCTCTATATAAATCTAAGGAGGAGTAGGATATTTTTTTGCTATCAAAGTCATAACCTGAATGAAATCCAATCTTCCATTTTTCGGTTAATCGCACATTACCTTTAAGATTTAGTGTTTGATTAATAGTTCTTTCTAGAGCAGGTTTATTGTAAGTGTACTTATAATTTACATTAATATCCCAAGGTATATTGAAATCCACATAATCATTAGGACGATTTTGAATCATATCCCATTGTTCATCGGTAGTATTTTGTGGCCTTTCAATGGGCTTAGATTTGTCGGAGCTGTTCATGCTCCAGTCAATAGAGAAACTAAAGTTTGTAAGCCTACCTAAAGTAAGTTTTTCGTCCCAGGCATATTTATGAATCCTCGCCCCATTAGTATTTATTTGATAAGGGTTTATCGATCCATTAAATTTTATGTTCATTTTAGGCATTAATACTGTTCTTCCTGTGAAAGTAATGTTTGATAGGTTAAAGGAGTCTGCAGCAAGGTTGTAATTCCCTCTAAAATTCAGATTTTTAAATAAAGCTATTTTCTTGTATTCGCTAATCGAATCATTCGAATTGAGAATCTTAAGTTCAAGATTATTATCTATGCTTAAGCTGATGTTTCCAGATTTCCCAGAGGGAGCAGTACCATAGATTCCTTGTTCATAATACGAATAAACATCGTTGATATCTCCCGACTGCTCTGCTAAGCTCCAGTCATAATACCCCCATTTGTCTTCTCTGAAATCGGGTCTATAACTGAAAGATAAATTTGGACTTATGACGTGTCTTATTGCTTTTATCTTTTTAGATTTAAATTGGTAAAGCCCATATATTTTGGTATTCATGTTAATACTGGTTCTAAAGTTTCTCACAGCACGCATACCACCTATTGTATCCGTTTGAAGAATCAATGAGTCCTCATTAAAGTTCCAGTTTTGTTCAATTCTATTGAAATACCATTTTTCATTATAGTTAGCAGAGGGGCTAATGTTTATGTATTTGAAGATTTTATACGAGCTACTAATGGGAATGTTATGTTGTAGACCAAAATTCATTTTGTTAAGTGTTTCAGGTTTAAATAGTAAGCTGTCTGAAGATTCAATTTGATTTTTTGCATTTGCAGTGTAATTCAGACTGATTTTTTCATACCATTTTTGTTTTCCAGAAGATTGTTTTCTCTCGAATGGATTTATCCTATTCATACTAAAAGCTAGGTCGGGTAGACTTAAACTTACTGTTTTGTTTAGGGTGTTCTGGCTATGTCTTAGGTTTGCTGAGAAATTAAAAGGTTTTCCTGGCCAACAATAGCTGTACGAAATATTTGAGTTAAGAGTATTTTTTAGGTAATCCTTATTTTGATACGTATTGAATTGATTAAACGTACTTGAACCTGCATTTACATTAGCACTAAAACGTCTGTAGGGATGCGCTTTTGAATCTTGTTTGTGATCCCACTTTATGAAAAAATCTCTTTTATCTTCAAAATTAGATAAGCCTTCCTCTCCCAGAATATTTTTGGCATAACTTAAACTAAAACTTCCACTATAGGCATATCTTTTCTTATAAGCACTTTGTGCCTTTAGTTTCCAAGAACCTAAAGTGTAAATGTCTCCTCTTAAAGCTAGATCCATATGTTCGTTTAAAGAAAAATACCATCCACCATTTCTAAAATTATATCCACGATTTACTGAATAACCATAAGTAGGCATAATAAATCCTGAACTCTGCTTGTCTTGCATAGGAAAGAATCCAAAGGGGATAAATAGAGTGGTAGGGATATCTGCTATAACTAAATTTGCAGGGCCTGTAATGATTTTATTCCCCGGTATTACTTTAAGCTTTTTAGCCCCTATGTAAAAATGAGGTTCATCATTAGAGCAGGTAGTGTATTTACTTTGTTCTACATACATAGAGTTGTCGGCCTGTTTCATTAGTTTGTTACCATGAATATACCCATCTCCATCTTGGGTTTTCATACCCTTTATTTTTCCTTTTTTTGTATTGAAATTATATAGAATACTCTCGCAGTAATAGGTTTTACCACCTTCTTTAAAAACTGGATTTCCTATCATATTTCCAGTGCTGTCGGGTAACCCAATTGCATATACCGTATTGTCACTCCAGTTTAATACAATATATTCGGCATTAAGTTCTATATCTTCGTAATTGACTTGTGCTTCATGGTACAAAAACACTTTCTTATCTTGTAGATTGATGATGCTTGAGTCTGTTGCGAAATAGATAACCTCAGAAGCAAGAAATTCATTCTTCTTTTCGATACTCGTGTCTTGTGCGAACACGTTGTATGCGCTTAAAAGATAAGTGATTACAATTATTATTGTGCTGTATGAAGACTTTACCGACAAAAGTGAATTTTATTTTTATTTTTGTTTAAACTTATCAAGCAAAACTAACTAAAAAAAGTTACCAATTGTGAAACGAATTATAGCGATATTTCTTGCCCTATACTCAATACCAGTTTGGTCATATTTATATTCATCAGATTATAATATTGCTGTGAATAAAATAGTTATTGATGCCGGTCATGGAGGGAAGGATCCTGGCAATTTAGGAACTGGACGCTATTCGAGTAAAGAGAAAGATATTGCTCTGGATGTTGCCTTAAGGTTAGGAACTTATATCAATGAGTCTATGCCAGAAGTAGAGATAGTGTATACTCGTGACACAGATGTGTTCCCGGAATTGTACGAACGTACTGCTCTTGCAAATAGTGAAAATGCTGATTTATTTATTTCAATTCACTGTGATGCCTTTACGAATGCGCAAGCAAATGGATGTTCTTCTTTTGTTGTGGGTGTAAATCATGGAAAACATTCCAGGGTAGCTATAAAAGAAAATCCGGTAATTAAAACTGAGGAAGACAAAGTGAATTACGGAAATTTCAATATTTCTAGTCCTGAATACCAAATAGAAGTTTCGTTATATCAAAAAATGTACGAAAAGAATAGTTTACTCTTAGCAGATAAAATTCAAACTCAGTTTAGAGAGCGGGTAAATAGAAGAGATAGAGGAGTTAAGCGTGAACCTCTATATGTAACGAGTAGAGTTGCGATGCCTTCAGTTTTAGTAGAACTAGGATTTTTAACCAACCATAAAGAAGAGGATTTTTTAAATTCAGAGCAAGGTAAGTCTTATATGGCTTCAGCTATTTACAGAGCTTTTAAGGAGTATAAGGCAGAACAAGAGGGCGTTATTAAAGATTTAACTACTGTACAAGATATTGTTAATGGCGAAAAAGAGGTTGTTGATAAAATTGACTTGTCATTGGTTATGGAAAAAGAAAACTTAACCTGTCTATCGGTTCAAGTATTTAGTTCTTCAAAAAAGCTTTCAGAACGCAAATTAAAGAATTTACAGCAACCTTATTTTTTCTTAGAATCGGGTGTTTACAAATACTTTAGTGGACGTTTTTCTAATTTAGAAGAAGTTAAAATACATCAAAAACATCTTGTGAATCAAGGTTTTAAAGATTGCTTTGTAGTAGGCGTGCATAATAATGTTAAGGTCAATGTTTCTAAGGCTTTAGAACTACTTAAATAATTTGTATTTTTGAAATTAATATAATAACAGATGAGATATAGCAAAGAGTTAGTAATAGGTTTGACCACGGTAGCATCAATAATTTGCTTTATTTGGGGTTATACCTTCTTGAAGGGAAAAAACATCTTTACGGCTAAACACGATTATTATGCTTTTTATGAGCATGTGCATGGTTTAGAGGTGGGACAACCAGTAACTATTAACGGATATAAAATTGGTCAAGTAACAGAGATTACTTTTGACGCTTCTTTCGGTGGTGAGCTCTTGGTTGGATTTCATATTTCAAAACCATTAGATTTTGGTGTAGATACAAAGGTTAAGATTTACGATATGGATATTATGGGCGCAAAAGGATTGGAACTAGAAATTGGTTCTTCCTCTATATTGGCTGTAACAGGAGATACCCTTGTCGGTAATATTCAAATTTCTTTAACTGAGCAGGTTACAAAACAGTTTGTTCCTATAAAGGATGGTACTGAACGATTGATTAGTGTTTTAGATTCTACTTTAAAATCTATTACTTCCCTTACAGAAAAGGCAAGTCATTTAATTGAGGCAAATCATAGAAGTATTACAAGTGCTGCTGAGAATATTGATACTTTATCTCAGGTGTTAAATTCGCATCGTAAAGACTTTGAAGCTATATTAAAAAACATGTCGGTATTCACCAAAGACTTGGTAGAAAGCGATGTTAAAGGTGCTGTTACTCTGGTTGAACAGACAATGAGTAGCTTGGATACTTTGTTGGTAACTGTGAATTCTGGAAGCGGTAGCTTAGGGAAGCTGATTAAAGATAGAAAATTATATACGGAAATGACTGAGTCAATGGCCCAATTGGAATTGTTGCTTGAAGACATGCGTGCTAACCCAAAACGCTATGTTCATTTTTCACTTTTTGGTCGTAAAAGTAGCGAGCTAGATACAATAAACTAAAAAACCACATATGGGAATTTCTAATCTCATTTTCGCAGTTATCCTTGGAGCTGCAGCTTTCTTGTTTGGAAAGAATGTTTTAAAAATAAAACGCAATATAATGTTAGGTCGTGACCTAGATCGATCCGATCGATCTTTTGATCGATGGATGACTATGGCTCGTGTAGCCTTAGGACAATCTAAAATGGTCGTAAGGCCTGTTGCAGGTTTTTTACACATCTTGGTTTATGTTGGTTTTGTAATTATCAATATTGAAGTTTTAGAAATTGTTATCGATGGACTAATCGGTACACATAGAGCTTTTGCCTTTATGGGGGTACTGTATGATTTCTTGATTGGTTCGTTTGAAATTTTAGCTTTTTTAGTTTTGGTGTCTTGTTTAATCTTCTTAATCAGAAGGAATATCATCCAAATAAAACGTTTCGTGATGAAGGAAATGGATGGATGGCCAAAGACTGATGCGAATCTGATTTTAATTTTTGAGGTTTTATTAATGAGTGCATTTTTGTTGATGCAAGGAGCTGATTTAAGTCTGCAAAGAATGGGCGCTGATCATTATATCCAAGCAGGGTCTTTTCCTATAAGTTCATTTTTGTCACCTTTGTTTGACGGAATGAGTATGGAGGCTGTATATGGTTTTGAAAGAGGCTTGTGGTGGTTTCATATTCTTGGTATTCTAGGTTTCCTAAATTACCTACCTTATTCCAAGCACTTCCATATTATTTTGGCATTCCCAAACACATACTATTCTAAGCTTGAGCCTAAAGGGTCCTTTACCAATATGGAGTCTGTGACGAAAGAGGTACAGATGATGATGGACCCAAATGCTGACCCTTTTGCTAGTCCAGTAGAAGGTGCAGATGATGATGATGAACCTCAGCGTTTTGGAGCCAAAGATGTAAATGATTTGAATTGGGTGCAATTGATGAATGCATATTCGTGTACCGAGTGTGGTAGGTGTACATCTGAATGCCCAGCTAATCAAACTGGGAAATTACTTTCCCCAAGAAAAATTATGATGGATACTCGTGACCGTTTGGAAGAATATGGTGAGAATCTAGATAAAAATGGAAAGGATAGTGAAGATGGGAAGTTTCTATTAGATGATTATGTGTTACGTGAGGAATTATGGGCATGTACTTCATGTAATGCTTGTACACAGGCCTGTCCTTTAAACATTGATCCTCTTTCTATCATATTGGATATGAGAAGGTATTTAGTTATGGAGGAGTCTGCGGCTCCAACAGAATTAAATATGATGTTTAGTAATGTAGAGAATAATGGTGCTCCATGGCAATTTCCTGCTGTGGATCGTTTAAACTGGAAAGACGAAGCTTAAAATGGAAAGTACAATAACAACAATACAAGTGCCTACAATGGCAGAAATGATGGCAAAAGGAGAAAGCCCTGATGTTTTATTTTGGGTTGGCTGCGCTGGTAGTTTCGACGATAGAGCAAAGAAAATCACAAAAGCTTTTGTTAAAATATTAAACCATATAGATTATAAGTTTGCCGTTTTGGGAACTGAGGAATCTTGTAGTGGTGATCCTGCAAAAAGAGCAGGTAATGAGTTCTTATTTCAAATGCAAGCTATGGCTAACATTGAAGTAATGAATGCTTATGAAGTAAAACGAATTGTGACTACTTGCCCTCATTGTTTTAACACCATGAAAAATGAGTATCCTGAATTAGGAGGTAAATTCGAAGTTATACATCATACTCAGTTACTCCAATCTTTATTAAACGAAGGCCGCTTAACTATTGAAGGCGGCGCTTATAAAGGGAAAAAAATCACGTTCCACGACCCTTGTTATTTAGGTCGTGCCAATGATGTTTATGAAGCACCTCGTAATTTAATTCAAAAGTTAGACGCTGAATTAGTAGAGATGAAGCGATGTAAAACTCGTGGGTTCTGTTGTGGGGCTGGTGGAGCACAAATGTTTAAGGAGCCAGAGAAAGGTGACAAGGATGTGAATATTGAGCGTACAGAAGAGGCGCTAGAAACTAAGCCAGACATTATAGCTACCGGTTGTCCTTTTTGCAATACAATGATGACTGATGGTGTAAAGAACAAAGACAGGGAAGCAGATGTTCAGGTCTTAGACTTGGCAGAAATGATTGTAACAGCAAAAGACTTATAGTATGTGGATTGATTTTGGAAGCCTTCCTTTAGAGAGTCGTGTATGGGTTTTCCAGTCAGATCGAATTTTAACTACTGAAGAGCAAAATACTATGGATGGCCATTTAAAAGACTTTGTTTCTCAGTGGTCTACTCATGGGGCACAAATGCATGCTTCTCACACATTTTTACATAATTGTTTTATTGTAATTGCTGCAGATGAACAGAGGCAAGAAGCTTCTGGTTGTTCTATAGATTCATTTACAACTTTGTTTAAAAAATATGGAGAGCAATTTAACCTCTCTTTCTTTGATCGTTTTTCTATAGCTTATATATCGAACTCAGTAGTTATTGTGAGTTCTTTAGATCAGTTTAAAGCATCAATTAAGCGAGGTGATATTACTAAGAGTACTATCGTTTTTAACAATCTTATGTTCTCTAAAAAAGATTTACTGAATAAATGGGAGTTGCCACTACATGAATCTTGGCAAAAGAGATATTTATAAACTCAGTACCTATTATTCTAGAAGCATAAAAAACCCACTGATAGGTGGGTTTTTTATGCTTCAATTTATTGACTATAAAAAAGGCTGTCATCAGACAGCCTTTTTTATATAGTGTAAACTTATTAGAAGAATAAGCTGAAGTTAACCCCTAAGTTAAAGTTTGTACCTTTAAGGTCATGAGATTCAACTAAGCGATCAGTAGAGTTATAAACTTTACGCTCACCGTTCATAAATACTAGGTTCATGAATGGTTCAACAGCAAAATGCTCTCTCCAAACAATTGTATAACCTAAACCTAAATTGAAGTTTAAAGACTTGTCAGAATTTTCAACAACTTCTTCAATGTCTTGCCAAGTCATCATAGGATCACCAGCAGCATCAAACTGAGGTATACCATCAATATATTGTTGAGCAAATTGAAAAATTTCCTTGAACTCTTCAGTACTTGCGCTCTTGCTACTTAAAGCAATTTCAGTAAATAAGTTGTTCGATACGTAGTAACGACCGAAAACACCGATTTCAGCAACACTGTTGTTTAATTCGTAAGCTCCTTTGTCTGTGTTATCACTTTGGAAGTTGATTAATGCACCAATAGCGATACCATCTTGTACAAAGTAACCTACTTTAGGAGTGATAGCAAGAGTTGTCCATTCAGTGTCAGACATTTGGCTACCTGCACCTAACAATACAGTTCCTTTACGTGTTTGTGCATCAGAAGTTAGAGCAAAAGCTAATACTGCTGCTAATGAAAGAATAATCTTTTTCATACCTGTTGAAATTAGTTTCTTTGTTATTTTCGTCTCTTTGAAAGCGTGAATTTAATAAAAATTCAATTACCTCAAAGCATTTGGTTATTATTCTTGACTTTCAAGAAATAATTGTGCCAATTGTTTTTCATGAGTAAAGAAAGTGAAAAAATATTAAAATGTGTAGTATAGTTGGGTTTTAGATTGAATTTTCTCAATTATTTCCCCCTTGGAGTGTAGTTCAAAGCCTTTTAGTAGTAATTTTTCCGGAACAATAGTTTCAATAGGTGATAGAACGGCATCTGGTTTTTCATAAAAATTGATGTTTTTTATTTTTCGATCTTCTATATATATGTTCATATTACTACAAATAATTTTATTTACGCCTATGTTTTGCACTTCAGTATCATCTTGTACATAATAGATGCTCTCACCATTTCCTTCCACTCTGATGTTGTAGAGTTCGTTGTTTCGGAAATGGGCAAACATTGTTTCTCCACTTATTTGATTTACAGAAATACTATCAATTTCTGAGCAGATAAATGCAGATTGTTTTAAAATGGCCTGTTCTATCATGTTCTCCTTTAGTTTTATAGTAATGGTATCCGATGATAACTGAAATTCATCTAACCATAAAACTGGTTTGTTGTCCAATATAATCAAGTCTAATTCGGTATAGAAGTTCAAAGAGTCGCATTTTCCTGTTGTATTCTTACTTTTGAATGCAACATCGTTGTAAGCTCGTAAAATGTGTGTGTTAATTGTGTTGTCGTGTATAATACTATCTGCAGTTAGAAATAAGGAATCTTCTTCATACGGTAGCACTAGAAGAGTATTGCTATAAGATATGGAGTAGTTCATTTTCTCCGAGAAGATGCATGTATCGGCATGTAATACATATTCATTATCTAATTCTGTAATGCTAATGTTATCACACAATAGAGCCGACCCTTCATGTTGGTTTACCCAGCCTTTGTTAGCCGTAACATTTATTGAGTTATTTTTTATATTTCCGTTTGACCTAAACTCAGCATATTCTGTCTTCAGCCAATAGTATAATGTGTCAGCACTCAAGGTTTCTGTACCATTAAACACATTAACTTCATCAAAAAAATCAAATTTCTCAAACTTAGCGTAATAGATACCTCTATTGCTGTATAGTAATTTATCGAGTTGACTAATTTCTGCTTTATGATCGAAATAAGCCCTTTCTACTTCAAAGTTGTATTTTAATTGCTCGGTTGATAGTTCCATTTCATTGTGTGTGAAATAGACATTTTTTTGAATCTCGGCGAGTTGATGGTCTCCATAATATACCAAATGATCCCCTTTTAAATTTAAGGTATCTCCTTGCCAGATATGAATATTACTAAATGCCTCAATCTTATTTTCTTTTGAGTAGAAATAGGCACTATCACATACTAGATAGCGGTTTTGGTGTTTTGTTTTTACATTTCCAATTAATACTTGTCTATCTTCGTTCACCTTTTTGTTGAACGATATTTCGTCAGCATTTATAATCTCAATATGCGTTTGAGAAATTGCCAATCCATTGTGAAGGATTAGTAGACAGAGTAAGTAGTATGCGAAATGTTTATTCATAAAAAAGTCCCGTTTCCGGGACTGTTTTTTTAGTTGTTATTGTATATCGTTTGAGTTCTATCAGGCCCTACAGAAACAATTGAGATTGGTGTTTCTAATTCCTTTTCTAGATAATCGACATAATCAGTTAGTTCTTGTGGTAATTCAGACATTTCAGTTTTACCTGTTAAGTCTTCCTTCCAGCAAGAGAATTCCTTATAGATAGGTTCAATTTTATCGCCTTCGATATTGTATGGAAGGTAGTCGATGATTTCTCCGTTGTATTTATAATGTGTACAAACTTTGATTGTAGGGAATTCGCTTAGAACATCCGCTTTCATCATCATTAATTTAGTAACACCATTTACATTAATAGCGTATTTTAAAGCAGGAAGATCAATCCATCCACAACGACGTGGTCGACCTGTAGTCGCTCCAAATTCGTTACCTGATTTTTGTATTTCCTCTCCTGTTTCATCAAGTAATTCAGTAGGGAATGGACCACTACCTACACGAGTCAGGTAAGCTTTGAAGATTCCAAATACATCACCAATTCTGTTTGGAGCAATACCTAAACCTGTACATGCACCTGCCGCTACAGTATTAGAAGAGGTTACAAAAGGATAAGTACCAAAGTCAATATCTAATAATGAGCCCTGCGCACCTTCTGCAAGAACTTTCTTTCCTGCTTTGCGGGCTGTTTCTAAATAATGTTCACTATCGATAAATTGAAGTTTATTCAATCTGTCAATCGCATCGAACCACTCTTTCTCCATAGCTTCCACATCGTATTCAAAATCGAAGTGGTTAAGCAATTGTTTATGTTTAGCAACTAAGTTATTGTAACGCTCCTTGAAATCGGGTAATTCAATATCTCCAACACGAAGTCCATTACGACCTGTTTTGTCCATATACGTTGGCCCGATCCCTTTTAAGGTAGAACCAATTTTTGCTTTACCTTTTGCCTGCTCTGAGGCAGCATCTAATAATTTGTGACTAGGTAAGATTAAATGCGCTTTTCTAGAAATTAATAATTTCCCATCAAAGTTTACATTCAACTTTTCTAATCCTTCTAATTCTTTTTTGAATATTACCGGATCGATAACTACACCATTCCCAATTACGTTAAGTGCGGTAGGGTGGAAAATACCTGAAGGAATAGTATGTAATACGTGTTTTATCCCATCAAATTCCAAAGTATGACCTGCGTTAGGCCCTCCCTGAAAGCGTGCAATAATATCGTAGTTTGATGTTAGTACATCAACAATTTTTCCTTTTCCTTCATCTCCCCATTGGAGACCTAACAGAACATCAACAGCCATTTTGTGTGTACTTAGAGTTGCGAGTTTATTTTGAGGTACATTCTTTACAAGTACCATACATGTTTAATGCGTGATGCACCACTTTGAAACCGATGTTTTCTTCAACAGCGTTCATGATGTTTTGGATTCGAGGATCGCAAAACTCAATAACTTTTTTACATTCGGTACAAATCAGGTGATCGTGTTGTTTGTTAGTAAAACTTTTTTCATACTGAGCTTGGTTTTCGCCAAATTGATGTTTGCGAACCAAGTTGCAATTTAAGAGTAATTCAATCGTGTTGTACAAAGTGGCGCGACTAACCCTATAATTCTGATTTTTCATTTTGATATAGAGTGTTTCTATGTCGAAATGATCGTTGTAATCATAAATTTCTTTGAGTATAGCGAAGCGCTCGGGAGTTTTTCTTTGCCCGTTTTGTTCAAGATAGGTAGTGAATACCTGTTTTACTTGCTCTTGGATTTTCTTGCTCATTTTTATTGAATAGGAGTCAAAAACAAGGCGTAAAATTAAGCATTAATTTCTAATTCAGCTCAGAAATTAGCTACTTTTAAATTTGCGACTTACTGATGTAATTCCTTCAACTTTTTTAATGTTTTCGATTACGATGTTTAAGTTCTTTTTATCAAGTATAATCACAGTGATAATCCCATCAAAAACCCCATCGATACTACTGATGTTAATCGACTGTATGTTAACTTTAAGGTTGTTGGATAGGATTTGTGTTACTTCATTTACTAGGCCTACACGATCGATTCCTTTAACGTTAAGTAATACTACAGAACTTTTGTTTGTACTATCGACCCATTTTGATTTTAAGATCCTATAAGCAAAATTAGATTGCAGTCTGATTGCATTTGGACAGTCGTGTCTGTGGATTTTTATCCCTTCACGTATTGTGGTAAATCCAAAAACATCATCTCCGGGTATTGGTGAGCAGCATTTTGAATACGTGAAATTAAGTTTTTCTTCTGTAGGGCCAAATACTAAAGAATCATATTTAACATCTTCCTTTTGTTCTAGTGGTTTATTGGATTTACGATAAATCTTACTTTTTAAATATTGATACCAGCTGTTTTTGTTTACTACGAATTCTTTAATAAGTGAATTCGTAAGTACTCCAGTACCCACATCGAAAAATAAATCTAAGCTCGTTTTGTATTTAAAATATGTACATAGTTCATTAATGATATTTTCATTAAGACCTTGTTTAAGATGTCTAAGTTTTCTTTCAAGAATTTCTTTCCCCTCTGTGGCGATTATTTTTTTGTCGTCTTTTAAAGAGCTTTTAATTTTGTTTTTTGCCTTTGCTGTAAGGACAAAGTTTAACCAAGCTTTCTTTGGTTTTTGATTTTTTGAACTGATGACCTCTACTTGGTCACCACTTTTGAGTTTATGACTTAATGGAACAAGCTTTCCGTTAACTTTACAGCCCAAACAAGTGGCTCCCAATTGTGAGTGAATGTCAAAAGCAAAGTCTAAAACTGAAGCGTCTTTTGGTAGTGTTCTTAGATCTCCATTGGGTGTGAAAACAAAGATTTCCTTTGAGAATAAATTTAGTTTGAATTCTTCTAAGAAATCTACGGCATTAGATTCAGGGTTTTCTAAGAGCTCTCTAATTTGTGTAATCCAATCATCTAAATTACCTTCTTTTATTTTTCCTTCTTGTTTGTATTTCCAGTGAGCAGCATAGCCTTTTTCGGCTACTTCATCCATTCGTTTGGTTCGAATCTGGACTTCAACCCATTTACCACCAGGACCCATAGCTGTAGTGTGTAAGGATTCATATCCATTCGCTTTAGGGGTTGAAATCCAATCGCGTAATCGATCAGGGTTGGGGCGGTAATGGTCTGTGATTAAAGAGTACGCTTTCCAGCAATCAGATTTTTCTTCTGTTATTTCAGAGTCTAAAATTATACGAACTGCGAATTTGTCATACACTTCGTCAAAGGTGACTCCCTGACTTTTCATCTTCTTACGTATTGAGAAAATTGATTTAGGTCTGCCTTTAATACTAAATAATAACTTGTGTTCTTTTAATGTAGCCTTTAAAGGTTTTGTGAATCTTTTAATGTATTGAATTCTGGCGTTTTTAGTCTCGTTCAATTGTCGAGCTATATCTCTGTAGACTTCGGGCTCTGTATATTTTAAGCCTAAATCTTCTAGTTCAGATTTAATAGAGTAGAGTCCAAGTCGATGTGCTAAAGGGGCGTATATGTAGAGAGTCTCAGAGCCTATTTTTTGTTGTTTATGCCTAACCATTGAATCTAAGGTCTGCATATTATGTAGCCTATCGGCAAGTTTTATGAGAATAACTCTCACATCATCAGAAAGTGTAAGAAGCATTTTTCTGAAATTCTCAGCTTGAATTGAAATGTCTTGCTCCGCTAGCCCAGAAATTTTAGTGAGTCCATCGATAATCTGTCTCACCTTTGGGTTAAACATTTTTTCGATGTCGTCGAGGGTGTATTCAGTGTCTTCAACAACGTCGTGAAGTAGGGCACAGACAATTGATGTTGCTCCAAGCCCAATATCTTTCGCAACAATTTGAGCTACAGCAATAGGATGGTAGATGTATGGTTCGCCACTTTTTCTGCGAACTCCACTATGAGCTTCAACTGCAAGGTTGAATGCTTTGCGAATCAGTTTTTTGTCTTCACGAGTAATATCACTACTGCAAGAGCGTAATAGAGCTTTGTAGCGTTTTACGATTTCTGCATTTTCCTTTTCTACGGCAACTTCTTCCATCAATAAAATATCGTTTCTATAAACTTAAGCAAATTGTATAAATGAAAAAAGTCATGAAGGTTATTTCATGACTTTTTTCTGTGAATTAAATTTGAAAGTTACAAATTGAAAATTGTCAACTGAAAACTGCTAACTAATTTTACTTTTTCGCAGGAAGAATCTTAGATCTTACCTCCCCAAAACCAACTCTGTAATTATCAGCTTGACAGTGTGCTTTCATAATTACGCTGTCGTTGTCTTGAATGAATTTACGTTCTGTGCCATCAGGCATTGTCATTGGTTTTGTTCCTTTCCACGATAATTCTAACATAGATCCATAAGCTTCAGGGGTATTTCCAGAAATTGTTCCAGAAGCCATCATGTCTCCTGCATTAATGTTACAACCGTTAACAGTGTGGTGTGCTAACTGCTGTGTCATGTTCCAATACATATACTTGTAGTTAGAACGCGAAATTGTGTGTGGATCGAAATTATCTGAAGCAATTTGAACTTCAAGTTTAATGTCGATGTTTTTATTTCCTTCGAATTCTAAATAAGGAAGAATTTGAGGTTCTTGTTTTTCTCCTTCTACACGGAACGGTGTAAGTGCGTCAAGCGTAACAATCCATGGAGAAATTGAAGATCCAAAGTTTTTACCAAGGAAAGGGCCTAGAGGAACGTACTCCCATTTTTGAATATCCCTTGCCGACCAGTCGTTAAAAATACACATCCCGAAAATGTAATCATCCGCTTCGGTAGTTGAAATGGTGTCTCCTAATTCTTTTCCTTGACCAGTAACAAAGGCCATTTCCAATTCGAAGTCCATTAATTTACAAGGACCGAAAACAGGAACTTCTGCGCCTAAAGGTAATTGTTGTCCCTTTGGACGGTGAAGGTCTGTACCCGATAAGACAATTGAAGATGCTCTACCGTGGTAACCTACAGGGATATGTAACCAGTTTGGTAGTAATGCATTGTCAGGGTCGCGGAACATACAACCTACATTGTGCGCGTGCTGACGACTAGAGTAAAAGTCGGTATAATCACCAACTTGAACTGGCATCACCATTTCTACTTCATTAATAGGTAATAAAATGAGAGCTTTGTGAGCTTCGTTCATCGTGTTGTTTGCGTCAAATATTTCGGCAATACGATCTCTTACCGCACGCCAAGTACTTTTGTTCAGCTTTAAGAAAGCGTTTAGCGTTTCTTGATTGAATATGTTTGAATCTAAATCAATCCCATCAAAGTAATTGAGACTTTGAAGAGCGTTTAGGTCTATAGTTGTGTCTCCGATACGAGTACCCACACAAATACTATTATCAGCTTTTTTGTAAGCCCCAAAAGGGACGTTTTGTATAGGGAAATCGGAGTCTTTCGATACTTCAATCCACGATTTTCTATTCGGATCGTTTGCTTTTATCATCTTCACTAAATTTTGCACAAAAATAAGGATTATATTTGCATTCGAAATCAAGAAACACAACATTAATCATCACAAAGAAAGATGGAAAGAGATCAGCAAATTTTCGACTTAATTCAAGAAGAGCACGAACGCCAAGTTTATGGTATTGAATTAATTGCTTCAGAAAACTTCGTGAGCGACCAAGTAATGGAAGCTGCGGGATCTTGTTTGACGAATAAATATGCCGAAGGGTATCCTCAAAAAAGATACTATGGAGGTTGTGAAGTTGTAGATGATGTTGAGCAAATTGCTATCGATAGAGCGAAGGTTTTATTTGGTGTGGAATATGCAAACGTACAACCTCACTCGGGCTCTCAAGCAAATGCAG
>Ga0209495_1000361_pt1 | contig 36691 bp, 59 predicted proteins | sample EN1Hudsemesocosm_FD_184629 | JGI IMG/M metagenome (GOLD analysis project Ga0209495, IMG submission 184629) | Methane-oxidizing microbial communities from mesocosms in the Hudson Canyon - EN1E Hudson Canyon (SPAdes) (version 2) | ecosystem: Environmental > Aquatic > Marine > Cold seeps | place... | reverse complement strand
CCAGTCGCGAAATTCGGCAATATGCCGAACATTAAGATCGATCAAGGTGACGTCGGCCAGTTTTGAGTTTTCCAGGATAAAATTTAACCGCAATATTTCTTTATCCGCGCCGCCTTTGGTCGGCGATACTTCGTCGCGGTATCGCTCCAGGACGTCGGCAACATACTTGCCGCGCATTACCTGGATAACCCCCTGGCCCGACATTTCCAGTTCTTTTTCTGCCGCCCAGGCCCGCGCCGCCGCCTTATTGTCGAATCGTTTGCTGATTCGCTCCCGGTTTACACATACTTCGGCGCGAACCCGGGCCTTTCCGGTGCTTGTCTTTGTCGTTCTAAACGTGGCCATTATGGTCCCTCCTGGCGTAAACCTTTGGCGCCGGTGCCGAATTTTACGCCGACGGTGCCGGACGCTTGTCGCCGTGGCGTAAATTTGGCGTAAACTTTTACCGATTGGTGCTTTAATTTGCTGATATTTGATAAAACACCAGGCAACAAAAAACCCCGGGAACGCTTGTTCTGCGGGGTTTTGAGTTAATTTGATTTGATTTAAAAAATGCCGTCAAATCGTAATTGGTGCCCGGAGCCGGAGTTGACAACCCCCGCATTTCCTGGGGTTTCGGGCCTTCTGGCGTAACCGTGGCGTAAACTTTCTAAAAAACCAATTAACCTACCCCGTTACTTAATGGGACATTCTAACCCATTATGGGAAAAAAGGGCAACCCTGGGCCAACGGCGAAAATAATTTAATTATTTGCTAATAACTACTTGACGGTCACGCGTTGCCAGTGCATAATAAACCCAACTTCAACGAAAACCGCCAGGGGAAAACCATGACAACATTAACAAAAGATCAAGAATTACTAGCAGAATCACTAAACGAAAGTGTTATAAAAAGAATGGCAGAAGTGTCCGGGTTATCAGTAACTAAAATAAAATGGTTAATTACTACAGATGAAAAGGTTAACGCTTTCTTCAAAGAAACAAGAGGGAAAGTCATGGTAAAAATGCTTTCTGATGATTTTTCAGTAAAAAAATATATTTAACTTAACCGGGGCCGAAAGGCCCCTCACTAACCGCCAGGGGAAAATCATGACAACATCAAACGACTCAATTAATGCAGACAATCAACGTCCTGACTGGATGCGCGAACAGATAGCAAAATGGATAAACGACGGACAAGATAGCGAAAAAGTTGAAGCGTATAATTTGAAACTGAAAGAACAAGAAAAAAACCAGGTTGTAATGGAAATTAAAACAAAATATGTGATTACCGATACCACCAAATTAATCAGTCCTATCGGCTACTCATTGGACAAGCCAGTTTATCTTCAAACAAAAATAGCGATACAGATCGATAACCTGGCAAAATTCAAAGTGCCAAGCGGGACGACATTATACGCTCATGATGTTGAAAAAATAACTGCCAAATATTTTGACGAAAATCCTGATAACTTCTAAATATAACCTGGGGCCTTTTGGCCCCTTTAATCGCCAGGGGAAAATCATGAAACCAACAACAAACCAATCACCCAAATCGTCACAACTACTGATAGAACGCGCCGCCGCTTGTGGCATCGATGCGAGCATCATTGAGAAAAGCAAACCTGGGTCAAGAAGATACGGCGCCAACGGATCAACTCACTCTCCACAAAAAGTGGTGCTATTGAATGGTATTCGTTTTTCTATTGGCGGGGCGCGATTATATATTGCCGCGAGAGAACAGAAATGAACGCCGCTTATTTAGAGCGGAAACGCCGCAACCAAAAAGAATACCGGGACCGGATCAAGAATAAGGGCAAAGTTGAAATCAGGGGCATTTATGTCGACGCCGAAAACGCTGAAAAAATTAAATTAGAAATCCAGGCGTTAGTGGACCGCCTGGGCGTCTGATTCTGCTATTTCTTCGGCGCTCTTACTGTGAACAATAATCGGGGTCCCTGGCCCCATGTAAGCGCCTATAATATTAAATTCCGCGTATTCGATCGCTTCTTCCCAGGTAAATTCTGACTCATCCATCATTACTTGAATTATTTTATCGTAAGAATAAACCAATAAATCGCACACCAGGGGATCGTCGGGCCGGTTCGTCATCCCGATTATGGCCGCGTCCAGGCCGTCATATTTTAAAGCCGGCTCCATGCCAGGCCCCCTTTCTATTTATCCAATAAGGCGCTTTCCAGGGCGTCCACCATCATATCGTCGACCGATGTTTCAGTCGACTCGGCGGCTTCACGGGCCAGGTTAATTAAGATTTGATATACTTCCTCTTTGCCCATAACTTTTAAAATTCCCATTACTGCATCAATCATCTTTTTAAACTCCTTTTATTATTTCATTGACATTAAAATTTTTATCCCGCCGACAAGTGACGACGCAACTATCAAAAAACCAACCCCCCAGGCGCAAAAAGTCATAATCATCTGAGTCCTTTTTAGTTTTCTCTTTTCTTCTAACTTTTTCAATTTCTCACGGGCCTTCTGCTGTTGTCCTTCAAACCGTAAAAACTCGTCCCATAATAGGTGGCGCGTTCGTAACATTAATTGCTTCAAGTCCTCGCGTTTAACTCTCATGGCCTCTTGTGCCATAAAAATTTCTAGATCTGACTCTTGATCTGACCCCTTCTTTGCCAGTTTCGCTTTCTGATCGATCTCTCGGCCCGCGTCAGAAAATTTTGTTAAATGCTCCCCTAGTTCGTAAAGTTCTTTCCCGTTGCTAATAGCGGTTTTTATAATCTCAAAACTAGCATTGATTACACTTAATTCGACTAACATTCACACAAATAAATTTATAATTTTATAAAAAAACTTTTGGTATTATTGCTAGCCGAATAAGGTCCGGTAATTCTGGGAAATTATCGTGGGCGACATTCGGATCATCGTAAATTCCAGGCAATTCACGCAATGCCTTTCTATACGCCAGAATGTCGCTTTTTTGTTTTTCCGTCAAGGGTCTATCGGGAACCATTAGCGCATCTGTTTGTTTTAATAACTCGTCGCGTTCTGCCCGGATTTCTTTCCAAGTGAATGGCATTGGTTCGGACAAAAATATTGATCCATCGGTATTAAATAAAGTTTGTGTTCTCATTTTTTTAAGCGTATTTTATCCAGAAAAATGGGTTTCGCGACGAAGAAATATCAAGTTCAATGCTTGGGGCCGTAGTTGGTAGAGTACCGGCCGCGCCGCTGAGTATAAATCGCCCCGTAAGAAATTGAGCTTGATTACTATGAATTAGCCTTGTGCCTGTAATCACGGGATTAGCGATGTAGCTTGCTAATGTCAAATACCCTGATGAATTGGTCCCCATCGCGATCCAGTACCACTCCCCCTGTGTCACCGGGATAGAACTCCATAAACCACTAGTCCCTTGGTATTGGTAAACATTATTTAAGCCGGAACCAATTAAAGTCTGCGGCATCCCGTCCGCCGATGAATCATATAATCCTAGAGGGAAATCACCCGACATTGATGATGTGTGGGTAATATGATAATAAATGGTAGCAATATTTCCCGTTGCGGGGGCCTGAAAAGGAACGACAGTAGTAGCCGCCAACTTCATATCATTTGCGGAAAGACCATCACCCATATAGTTGGACGGGGGCCACAAATCATTACTGTAGGTGCCAGAACCTATTTTAGTGACGGCCGGCTTTATGAGTGAGCCGCCCCCGCCCCCGGAGCCACCAGAACCCGCCGGACCCGGGTCCCCTTGTGGGCCTGGGTCCCCCTGCGGGCCTGGGTCCCCTTTTTCGGCCATTAACTGCCAGGTCGATGTGTTTGTCGGGGTCACGTTCTGCGAGTCTACCAGGGCGATATAACTCGCCCCTTGATAGGTTATTGCATCCATTGCCGCGTATGATGTAGAACTGGACCAGTCCCCTTTCCAGGCCGGGCGGACCTTGCCTAAATTTATAATTGCCATTAAATAGTAACCTCTAGTTCTTGATTAACGTTGATGCTTAAATTGCTCCCGTCACCGGCCCCAGAATAGTCGGCTTTTAAATAACCATCGGCCCCGACTGTCATACTCCGGGCCACCGGACCGGTCCCGGCCCCTGAGTATTCGATCGATAAATCGCCGGTATTAACACCAACTGCAAACGTCCCTAACTCATCCAACGACAACGCGGACCCGGATGATCCGACGGTCGTGCCGCCGGACCCACTCCCAACGGTAATAATGGACTCGTCGCTGTGCTTGGTGTAGATCAGGCCGTCGGCGGTATTAACTGCCAGTTCGCCCGGGACCAGGTCGGCCGCCGTGGGAATTTCACCCCCGACCGTTGATCGTTTCGTGATTATCCTGTTAGTCATTGGGTAATCCTTTTATTAAAATGTGCCGCCGTCGATTTCTGCGTCAGATGCTAACTTACCGCTTAAAGCTGTGGTTATCGTTGTGGAGTAATTAGCATCATCCCCCAACGCGGCCGCCAATTCGTTTAATGTGTCCAGGGCGCCAGGCGCCGAATCAACCAGATTAGATACTGCCGTCGTAACATAGGCGGTGGTAGCCAATTCTGTGTTATTTACTGTCGATATTGGCGTCGGTGCTGTCGGGGTCCCGGTAAAAGCCGGCGACGCCAGGCCGGCTGTCCCCCCTATAGCCGTCGATAATTCTGATCCCGTAGCATATTCGCCATCACCGCCGATAATCGCGATCCCGGAATCCTCTATCCCAATAAATAATTTCTTAGATGTTTCCGAATAGGCAAGTTCGCCGTGTTTTAACGTCGACGGGGCGTCGGTGGTGATTGATCGCTTGATCCTTATATCATTAGCCATTGTTCTGTTAACTCCTTATTTTAAAAATATCCGCCGTCAACCTTGATAGCGTTATATAAACCGTCAGGCAACGCCTGGACGTTGTCTAAATTGTTTGATGCGAAATCCGACGCCGACTTCTCATGCAATTTATCGGCGCTTAACCCGGACCCCTGCCCGTCGACTAATCTCAACTTGTCCAGGATCAACCCGGCCGGAATATCTGCCGTCGACGATTGTTCGACAAAAATATCAGCCCCAACGACTTCAACGTCAATAACGCCCGAATCTCCATCCATGGAAACGGTAAAGTCAGGGCCGTTCTGTAACTCTACTATCATCGCGTAACCCCTTGATCGATCTCGACGCGCCCCTGTAATAAGCGGATAACAAAACCGTCAGACGGGCGATATAATTCGACGTCATAATAAGCGGTTCCTGGCGGTAATTTTTCCGTAATGGTTGCCGATAACGACATTGTAAACGCCGAATCGGATCCGATAGATGAAAAAGAAAAAGATGCTAATATTGATTCTGACTCAATAGCCTGGCGTATCTGGCCGCGCAATAAATACCCCGTCAGATCATAAGCCGACGAACCTTCTTTAACTGTCAACGTCTTTGAAAAAGTCGCCCCTTGTTCGACTAAAAAATTTGCTATTCCCGCCGGCATTAGGCCCCCTTTTTAATTTCTGCGTTAATGTTCATGGTGTAACCGGCCCCGCTCACGGTGTGGGTCGCATCTTTTACAATCCAGGGACCAGAATAACCGTCCCGGAACCCGGATAATGTTAATTTTGTTTCGGCCAATAACCTGGCATCGCCTGGCGCCGTAACCGATAACGTCGCGGTCCCGCGTTGGTAGTGGGCCAGTTTTGCAGTCGCCGCATTAATCGCATCCGATGAAGCATTAAATGCCTTTCTAAGCGAATAAACCGGCTCCCCTTGGCCGACAGTAACGCCGACAGTTTTCGCCGTGTCCTGGTCATGATACCGGGCCGAAACTGTTGAAAACTTGCCCCGCTCCTGGAAAGTCACCTGGTAACTGCTGACGTCTTTTTGTGCCAGGGTAATTTCTGCTAAATTCTGACCGCTTACTGATTTGGCCGCGCCCCGTTCGGCGAAAACCAAAAGGGTCGGCGTTGGTTTTGCGATCGCCCCCAGGTCCCGCGCCAACCGGGTTAATAAATTAATGTCAGACTCATCGACCTGGTTAATGACGTCGTAAGATATAGCCGAAAAGGCCCCGGAAATTTTCGGTTCCAACCCATGCTCCTGGGCGATCTTTTTGACAACATCGACTAATTTTATTTTTTCCGGTGTGGTCCCTTCTTTTTGCCAGGTCCGCGTTTTGGTCGCTTTCAAGGATTGCCGCATATTGGCCGCTTTGGCCCGGATCGCCATTGTTTCGGGCGGTCCCGATAAGGTTATTTCATCGACGATATAAACGCCCATTAGGGCCAGACTTTCTTCCTTATACCCCAAATAAATGGTTAATTCTGCCCCGGTCCGGGGTAAAGCAACGTCGTTGCCGCGATCGTCCAGGACAATTTCGGCGGTGTCAGATTTTAGGCCCGACTCATCTTTTACTGTCAACGAAACCAGGCGTTTTTTTATTGCCTGGGTAATGTCTTGGCTATCGGCCAGGACCTTAAAATAAGGGGTTATTAGTCCCATAATTTAACGCCGTCCGTGGTTTTGGGCGGTTCTATTTCTGGCAACTCTACCAACAAACCGCGCGGCAATTCTGGACCGTGATCGGCCAGGCCCGGATTAGCCAGATAGACTTTTTCGGCCGTTCCATCGGTGGACCCGTAAAATTTCCAACAAATATAATCGACGGTATCGTTTAATAATGTTCTGTAGCGCATTTAATCCGTTCCATATCTTTTAAGTCCCAGGGAAAAAGTTATTTTCCGGGGCGTTCCGTCGCGGTTAAAAACTGTCTGATTTTCAGATATTGATTCGATCACAAAAAGGCCCAGAATATCGCCGCGCCCGGTAATGAGTCGCAACGGTTGTCCTTCTGACGCACTTGAGCGCATAACACCTAACTGGCCCAGGCCCCCTTTATAATGCGGAAAAATAACCCCCGACATTTTTATCGACTCCCCGCCCGGCCCGACATATTGCAACGCCGACCCGTTTCCGACGCGTTCCTGTTCGGCCCACCGGTAACTGGTTTCCCGGCTCAAATCACCGTAAACGGCCGAATCGACCGAAAACCGAAAATCGCCTAACGACATAAGTGCTTGAGCCATTTTTTATCCTAAATCAAATAACGCGGCGCGATGATTGTCGCCCGCTTGTTGTTCGCGTTGCCGCATTTGAATTGCGACCTGGGCCGCTATTTCTTCGGACGACTGCCCAGGCGCCGCGTTAACGGTAATCGGTGCGTTGATGTTGGTAGTGCTTGAATTGTTCGCTCTTGGCGCTTTGATAGCCGGTAATGCCTGATTAGTGACATTTTTATCATCGGATAGGCCGCTCCCCATCTGTCTTTTATTTGCATTTAGGGTGTCTTGTGTCGGTAGCCATTTGGGGATAATCCTTTCCGCTTTGGCCCCCGGTGTTTCCTTCTCTCCGGGGTTGACCAATTTGTCGGCTGAGTGCTGAATGTCCAAATCTGAATCTGATTGATTTACGGTGCTTTCGATCGATGCTCCGCCACCCATCCAGTCCGGCAAAATACTTTTAACCTGGTTAATCATTCCCAGGACCGAATTAACCCCGTCCATAAATGTCGCCTTGATGCCGTTCCAGATTCCAGTAAAAAACTCCGAAATCGCGCCCCAGTTTTCATAAATTAAATAGGCCCCGGCGGCAATGGCCGCAATGGCCAGGCCGATCGGATTGGCCAGGACAATCGTTTTTAAGGCGGTGAAGGCGACGCCGACCGCGCCGATAGCGACGGAAAACGCCGCCCATATTTTGATACCGACCGCGATTGCAACCAGTAACCCGCCAACAACGGCGGCAATAGTCACAATGCCTTTTGTTAGTATTGGGTGTTCTTTGGCCCATCCAGTCATCCCCTGGACAATACCCTTAATACCGGCGGTAATTGCTTTCAAGGCCGGTAATAATTGATTGCCGACGGTAATCGCTAACGACTCCATAGCGCTTTTAAATTCTTTAATTCCGCCGGCCATGTTATCGCCCATCGCGTCGGAAATTTGTTGCGCGGTCCCCTGGGAATTTTTAACCTGGTCCAGAAATTGAGTGATCCCGGACTGCCCCTGGCCCAATAACTCGGCCATCCCGGCCGCCGGTTCTTCGCCGAAAATGTCTTTTAATATTTTCAGTTTATCCGCGTTACCCATATCGTCGGACGCGGCCGCCAGGTCGCCGATAATATCGACCATGTTCCGCATATTGCCCATAGAGTCGACCGTCGAAACGCCCAAATCTGCCAGGGCGTCACTTGCGGCCCCGGTGGGTGCTGATAATCGTAAAATTGCCGCTCGTAATGTCGTTCCGGCCTGGGACCCTTTAATGCCGACGTTGCCCAGTAATCCAGTCATCGCCGAAACTTCTTCCAATGAAACCCCAACCGACGACGCTATCGGCGCAACGTATTTCATCGTTTCGCCTAGCATTTCCAGGGTCACGTTGGACGACGTAAAGGTCTTGGCCATGACGTCAGAAATCCGGCCCATATCGGCCGCTTCAAGTTTAAACCCGGACATAACATCGGACGCAATATCGGACGCCCGGCCCAGGTCGGTGGCCCCCGCTCTGGCTAGATTAAGTAATCCCGGCATGGACGCGACGATCTGATTTGTTTTAAACCCGGCCATCCCTAAAAAGGTCATGCCTTCGGCCGCTTCGACTGCGGAAAAACTGGTGGTTGCCCCCAGGTTTCGGGCCGCATCGGTTAAGGCCGCCATGTCTTTCCCGGTGGCCCCAGAAATGGCCCCCACTTTCGACATAGATTCTTCAAACGCAATGGCAGAATCAACCGGCCCCCGCAACGCCTGGCTAATCTTACGCCCGGCCCCGCCGACGGCATCGGCCGCAAATGACATTTGCATGGATTTTTCCATGCGCTTATTCATCCGGGCCATTGCCGCAGACAATGTATTCGTCGTTCGCCTGGCATTATCTGACGCCCGCCGTAACGGGGCGGTCATTTTGTCTACCGCCTGTAATATTACGCTTACTTTCAAATCGGCCATTTAGTCCGTCCGTGTTCGCTCGATCGCCAACTTATGAAACCTGACAATATCGGCCAAGTCCATTGACCACAACTCTGACGGCGGCCAATGATAAACCACCGCCAAATCCGCCAATACTGCATAAATATCGCCAGGGTTTACTCCCCCATCATTTTCGCCACTAGATTGGACGCGGCTGAGAAATCAGCAATGTCTAAATCCTCAACGGCGTCCGGCGGCATCCCGCCCAGGGCCGAAATCATTGAGATTGATTTTTCGACGTCGGTCCCGGCGCTTTCCATATCGCGCAAATCCCGGGCCTTCGGGCGCCGAATCGAAATCTCTTTTAATTCGACGCCTTCCAACATAATGGGATATTTAAGTTTTAACTTTTTCATTAAGCGCCGATTGCCGCACGAATATCGGCGAGTGCATCAACGCCGTTGATAACCCGCGTCATGTTCGGAACATCGATCAAAATAACATCTTGGTTATCGATTGATAACGAATAATGGCGGGCCGCGATCGAAACTTTTAATTCTGATTTATCGCCGGCCGACCAGGACCCCATATCGATTTCGGTCCAGGACCCGTTAAGCGTTACCCGGATCGGCGTTATTGCGCCATCCTGGTCCAACGCGCCGCGCATGGTAATGTTAACCATCTCCCCCGGGGCCAGGCCCAATTTAGTAAACAAATTAGGGTCATAATCTGAAACCGTAAAAGACGCTTCAAGTTTTTCCAGACCCATGTCGACCTCGATCGGCGCATCCATGCCGCCGGCCCGGTATTCTTCGGTTTTTAAAGTTAATTTAGGTAAGGTTATTTCATCGACGCGGCCGGCATAATCCCGACCGTCGACGTATAGGTTAAGGTTCCGTAAAACCTGGGGCATTTTACTGGCCATTATAGGATTTCCTCTAAGTAATCATTAACTAAGCTCGATCTGAAAGTAACGTGTTCCGCCGGGTAAGGTGGGGTAAAATCAAAATCGAAATATATTTTTCCCGCCGCGATGGTGGCCGGGGTATTAAGTTCTGGATCGGCCCAACACTCGCCGCCAATGATTGCACCCAATGCTTTCAGTTCGCGCAAATAAGCGTTCACCGACTCGGTGACGTCATCGATGTAGGTCTTTGTTATGTTTCTATCAACGGCCCATAAATGCGCCCGCAAAAGACTCTCGTTAATCATGTCCGCCGTTCTTCTGACTGACAGAAAAGCAAATTTAGGATCAGACGAACAAGTCCGGTTTCCCCAAAGTCTAAAACCTTGTTTTTGAATTACCGTGGCCACTTCATTTTCATTCAGATAATTGGCCCTTGCATTTGCATCGCCCAGGGTAAAATCAATCGCCCGCTCGGTGCCAACAATGCCGTAAATTTCTGTATTCGATGGCGACCACCAGAACCCGCGATCGTTGTCCGACCGTGAAATCAAACCCGCGACGCGTGGCGACATAGGTTCGGCAACATTAGCATCGGTTGTCTTGTCATAAACAAGCGCCGCCGGGTCGACCAGGTAAACACGGGCGGACCCGTAATTAGTTCGTTCTGTAATCGCCGCCGCGTCGGTAGTGCTTGGGCCGTCGGCAATAATTACCGCTTTTAGTCGCTCAGCGATCGGCATCATTTCGGTGATAATTGTTTGATTCGCGCCTGGTGCTAATAACACTCGCGGCGTAACGCCTAACATTGATTCGGCCGCTAATAAGGCATGAACCCCCTCATAATCGCCGGTCGTCTCATTAATCCCGCCCTGTAAATTCGCCGTTGATAAATCGCCTGTCCCGTCGTCCTCCACCCTAACGACAACGACCATCGCCCCCGCCTGGTCAAAAACACCATCAATAGCCTTCGGTAATGATCCTCCGACCCCTAACCCCGCCGCATCGGTTCGCGATCCCGCGATTAATACCGGCGTGTTTAATGGAAATTTTGTGGCGTCTGCACTTGGGGCGGTTCCAACAACCCCAATAACCGACGATTTAACGGTTCTGATCGGGCGTAATCCGGCGTCGATCTCTAATACTTCGACTCCATGTAAAAATTGACCTGGCATTATTTTAACTCCTTTTAAATTTAACTATTAACCCATTCTTGCCGACACTTTGAACCCTAACCGGGCTTTTTACATGGTGTCATTTGACAATAAAAGAGTCGTCAATATGATTCAGAAGAATAAAACATAAATAAACATCCTCCTGGTTAGTATTGACAACTTGATGAAAATCGCCCAGGTTGAAAAAGTAACCATCACCGGCCACATTTTTATAATCTACGGGACCACCCCCCTCCCAGACTCTAAAATTACCCCCATCATTCAAAGGAATGGATAAAATATTAAATAACCGCTTACGCGATCGATACTGGTCCAGGGTTCCACCCTCTGGGAATCTCAAAAACCAACTTTCATTGCTTTCCTCGCGAATAACTGCCGGGATATGAGTCTTGAAAACGCCCCGTAATGGCGACGAAAACCGCCAGTATTTCAAGGTTTCATATTTCGATAAATTATCTAAACCATTCACCCCCATCCGGCGATAAACTCCATTACTCGGGGTGAAATATTCACCATCAATAGCCTTTAATAACTCGCTGACATTTTCAAGAGTAATTAATTTTTTCAGTACATTCATAATTCATCTATATAAAAAAATAATTACATATCGGTCCGCTTTTACTTTTGGAACGGAATGAATTTGACTCATATCATTGACTGTAATTAATCGCCCTGCTTTGTCGCTTATTTCTCTTGGGTGATTAAGGTCGTTATCGGGATAATAAACAAATGAACCACTCCCCGACTGCAATACCAATACAGAAAAAGAAAAATATCCTTCATTGTCAATATGCGGCGGCATAAATCCGCCTGGCTTTGTGTAATTAATAACCCAACTTTCAAGATCAAGGCCCTGGACCTTCGGCGATATATCGTCAATATTTGATGCTATTTCAGCCGGGCATGATTTTTTGTCACAAGAAAAATAACTGCCTTTTTCATTGTTCAGACCTAGATTAACCCTAAATTTTGCTCTATCCCTAAAATAAGCCCCGTCTATTGTTGCAATTTGCCCCCGCAAATATTCTGCTTCACCTGGTGAAATATGATCTGATATTTTAATCAATTAAATTGCGCTTCACGCTCTGGTCGTCCAATGATTTCATGCAAACCCCCCTCCATCTGGTCGTTGAGCATCTGACGCTCTGCCGCTTTGTCCAGGTATTTATAAGTAGGGTCCTCGTTATAAGCTATTTTAAATCTGTCGTTGTTCGCGCGAATTGTCGTTAAATATTCCTTCATTTCTGAAAATTCGGACAAATCATCTTCGGCCAAATCAACGGCTCCAGACATAACCAGTTTGTCGATTATCTTATGAAGAATATTAAGCTGATGATAGTATTGATACCGTCTGAAAATTTTATCTCGACAATCATGGTCTAGTTCACTTTCTGCAATTATCGGCGTTAATTGTGAAATAGGCTTTATTGATCCATTTTCCAGATCGCCTTCCCATTCCTGATCTGCGTTCATGGTTACTTCTTTAAAAATAAAATGTTCGTCATTTAATTTATGCTCACTTGAAAAAACTTTTTCGCCGTGAGTGCTACCGATAAACGCCTTTGTGAATTTATTAAAAATTAGCAAAACTTTCATAATTAACCCCATCCTCCTGATGATGTTACTGCGATGAAATACCAAGAAGCGCTAACAAGGGTAAAAGCGGCCGTGTAGTTGTCTGTCCACATGGCAGAACCGTTACCCGTCCCCCTGGAATAACGATTTTTAAACTTAACAATTAGGGTGTCGTTAGTGTTGAAATTGGACGCCGGATGTACTGCCGTCGCCCAACTTAATGCTGTCTCAGTGCTTGATGTGTTCCCGGTGTTCTTGACGTCGATATGGACGGCATCCGGCGCGTTAATTAATTTTATATACACAGTATCGTGGTTGTGTGCAATAAGCGAATACCGCGCGTCACCGTGGCCGCGCATCCCTGCCGGCGTCACCGCCCTGGTTGTGTCGGTTCCGGTGGTTGATTCTTCAGTCGTTGCGGTTTCAATCGTCCCCGAAACCGTTGCCGATGATGCCGGGGTCGGTGTGACTGATTGCAAATACCGGGCGTCACCGTGGCCGCGCATCCCTGCCGGTGTCACCGCCCTGGTTGTGTCGGTTCCGGCGGTTGATTCTTCAGTCGTTGCGGTTTCGATAATGCCTTTTATTTCGGTGGTCGATACCGGCGGCGACATGGTGATTGTCCCGCTTGGTGTTACCGGTGACGACCCGGCGGCCGAAACATCAACCTCTAACAAGGTCATTAAAATACTATCGGCCGATTTCGCCTGGGATATTTCGGTAATGGTTGCGAATAATGTCGCCGACGCATCGTCCAGATAAAAATTTAATTTTTCCGCCGTATAAGCGTCGGTGCTTTGATCTTTAATACCTACCCGAATAAGACTCGGTGCTATCAATTCGACGCCGTCGACGGGTAACGTCTTTACTTGGGCTCCCGACTCATAAACACCACACGTTGCAATGACGACGCCGGACGCGCCTGTCCCCTGGGCGTTGACAACGGCCGCTATACCCTCTGTTGTTATAGTAGTGACTGCCATTATTTTTCCTTAAATTAATTTTAAATTTATTATCGTGGCCCAGGCGGTCGCGACTATCTCCCCGGAATGGCCCGACGTATTTGTCGCCGTAAAATGGGACCGGGCCGGTTTAACTTTATCGATCGCGGCGACTACTTTGGATAATTCTTCTGGCGCGACCTGTCCGGACGACGCGTGAAATTCAACAGTAAACGTATGGGCGATTCCGGGGGTGTCTTGTTGCCACCATTCGACAATATTGGCTAATCCGCCGAAAGGTTCAATTATCGACTGGACCGACTGCCGGGTCCCTTTGTGCCGATGAATGGCGACCGCGTTTTTACACGCCAGGCGCTTGGAACTCTCCGGCCAATCGCTGTCCCAGTCGTCGATCGATAAGGACCAGGCCACCCAGGGCAACAAGTCGACCGGGCATTTATCAAAATTCCATAAGTCATAAAAGGGGCCGGCGACATTTGATATTCTCTCCGTGGCGCCTTCTAGCGACCTTTCACCGGGTTCTGATGTGTACGGTAATAACGCCATTGTCCGCCTTCTAAGTGATTGTTATCGCCGCGCAATGGGCCGATTCAGTATTACTTAAAACAATATCGGCCGTCGGCGCCACTAATTCCACCCGGTCGACGCCGGCCTGGTGCAACGCGGCCATAATCCCGGAAAGGGCAATAACGCCGCCGATTTGTTTGTGGTCCTCAATAAACTGGTTAATCGCATCCTCTGCCAGGCCCCTGACGATCTGACTGTCGGGGCCGTCGCTAAAATAAAGGGTCGCCTGAACAGTAAAATTTGATACTATCGGCCTTTTTATTGTCACTTGGTCAGTTAGCGGCCGGATTTCATCCGCATTGAGCCGGGCGTCAACGGTGTTCAGCAACTCATCGCTTGCGACGCCATCGCTATCCGTAGACAAAATATACACATCCACCTCCCCTGGGGACGGCGAAACTACCGAAACATCTTTAACGTCCGGCGACGCGTCCAGGGCGTGAAAAACATAGGCGCCGACGGGACCGGCGGTACTAAAACCCTCTAAACTGATTTGTAGTCTTGACCTAAACCGCTCATCGGCTTCCATAACCGCCGGCGTCGGTGGGATCGTGGTGTCATCGGCCTGGGTCACGGTCTGCCGGGCCACCCCGAACAAGGCCCCCAACTGGTCCAAATTGGAACCAGTAGAATAAGCCAACATAACAGACTTAATACCGTCGTTAACCCGTTGGCGAACTAACAATTCACGATAGGCCGCGACTTCTAAAATTTTATAAGCCGGGTCCGATTCAACCAACGCGGAAAAATTCGCATCCCGGGCTTGTAAGTCGGCCAACATGGCCGAAAAAATAGTTTCAAAATCAAGCGATTCAACCGCGCCCGGAAATGGTAATTCCGCCAGGTTAATGCCGGTAAATTCGGTCATACGACTAAACCCTCTAAGTTAATTTTTTTTCCATCCGGTAAATAGGTCCCGGCAACGTCAACAATAAGCGCCGCACTTGTGGCCCTACCTCCCGACGTTCTCCAATATCGGTTAAATGTCGCATCGCCGTCTTTCCATCGATTAAATGCAACATCTACGATAGCATTATATCTGGCTAATTTTTCTGCTGAAAAAGAAGTTGTAGAGTTTATCGTCCCCATTAAGTAATTAACCCAATCCTCAATGTCAATATCCCCGTCGGCGTCAATATCGGCTCTCAAATAACCGCTTTCAAGCATCTCGGCCGCGTATTCAGATAAATTATTATTACTGTACCCGTCACTTTCAAGGCCCGATGGTAGTAACCCGCCTATTGCCGCAGTAAAATCGCCCTGGAAAGAAGACTTGTCGTTATTGGCGCCAATCTCTTCGGCGCTTGTTTTCTTGACGTTCTCATACGACAAAACAACGACTCCGTCACTAATTCTAACTTTCAACGGGTCAAATGTTACCGCGACTGATTCGATTAAAATTCGCGGCTCCCACTTGTCCAACGCTTCGGCCGTCGCAATGTGTAATTCTGCCAGGGTTTCGGCGTTGATCGGCGCGTCAACCAGGTCCCAAATTCGTGAACCATAATCGCGGCGCATTACCCGGGACCCTATCGGTGTTTTTAGAATGTCCCGGATCGATTGCCGTAAATGATCGTATCCTTTTAATTCTTTCCCTGTCGCGCTATTCACTCCGATCATTGTGCCGCTCCCGGTGCTGATGTTGTCCCGCCAGAATCCCCGGAATGGGTGTGGTCGTTATAAATTCCACGGTCCGCCGCCATCGATCGGGTCCCGTCGGTAATATGCATTGTTGCGGTAATGTTACCGGTAACGGTGACGTCCCCAGTAATCGCAACGCCCCCGGTGCTTACCAGTTCGGTGGTCGCCCCCGTTACCAGGTCCGCTTTTAGTTTATGGGCGCCCCGGTCGTATTCGATAACCGACCCGTCGGAATAGGTGGTCCGGTGAACTGCGGGACTTGTTAGGTCGGATTGGTGGTCGGCCTGATAAATAGCCGGCAAAACGACGGCCTTCTCCGGCTCGCCCCCAGGTGACAATAAAACCACTTGTTCGCCGACTTCCGGCGCCCAATAATCCAGGTCATTTGATGCTCGCCGGGTTAACCAGGGCCGCCAACCGGTAACTAAATCGCCGGCCTGTACTTTGACCAGGGCGTTGTCGTAATCGGCCGCGACAATGGCCCCCAGGGTAATGACATTCGCAAGGCGGCGTTCAACATCGCCCAGGCGTTGCATAATTTCGGAAATCATGGCGACGGCACCCCGTCGGTGACGATTTGATCGTAACTTTCTGGGTGTTCGCCCCAGTCCAGTCCATTGTCTGAAATATAAATATCAGTCGGAACCGCTCCGCCGGCCCAGGTATCTTCGCCGATCCTTATCGCCTGGGACCAGGTGACGGCCCAAATCGCGACCCCTTTTTTATCGATTGAACCCGAATAAAGATTGTCGGCGCTGATATTTTCGGCCAGGTAAACATCATCCCGGCCCCATCGGTTCGACCCGATCAGGGTGGTCAGAATTTCGACCAGGTTTAACGCGGCTTTTTCTTTTGATAAATTGCGGCGATCGCCGACCAGGACAAACGCGGCGAATTTTAACGTCGCTTTATATTCCCCGGACCCTAGTTCTTCGGTTTGTGGCGCTCCCAGAATCGCTACTTTAACGCCCGGTAAACGGGTCGTCATACGTTTGAGTTCTTCCAGGTTAAAACGCCCAGGGTGGCCCGCTACGGACCGCAATTCGGGTAATTTTGCATCAATCCCAGAAATGATTGAATCTCTGAACTCGGTGTATTTCATTATTTAATTACGTCCCTGATCCAGTCATTAAGTAATTCCTTTAATTCGCCCAGGTTGTCACTTGATACCCCGACAAACGGCCGCGCCGGGATGGTAACAGAATCCACGGCGAAACTTTCCCCGCCCATCTGAAACCTTAATTTTTTGGCCTTGACCGGCTTGATTGTGGCCCCGTCCTGGTGGACCCCGGCATAAATTAAATTGGTCCCGACTTCGACCTGGTCGCCAGTTACTAACGACTGGATCGAATCAACCAGGGCGCCCGATCCTTCAAGCAACGACTGATTGCCATGACGGTCCAGGGCGTAAAGTTCATTCCATTCGGGCCATGCCTGGCCCATTGGTCCTTCTTTTTCTTCTTGAATCCGTCGCCGGGTCTGACTTTCAACCAGGGCGCCGACCGATTCCAGTAAATCACTTTTTTTAGCCTTGCCCGTCTTAACGATCAAGTCCAACTGACGATTTAAATGGTGGGTCCCTAAAACACTTAAATCAACCCCCAGACCGCCGTCGGAATACTCGGCCATTTAAAGGCCCCGTAACATTGTCCGGCTAAATTGTCTTTTTTCTGACGACATAACAACCCCCCCGCCGCCAACTGCCGACGGTCCGGCATTTATTGCCAGGTTAATATTCCCGACGGCAATTTGGGCCAGGTATTTAACCGCGTCTTCATAGCGCAACCGACGTTCATCCGTCGCGCCGCCGCCTTCCTGGCTCAACATATAAACCGCAATGTCGACGCAAAACCGGACCAAAATATCCGGGATTTTTATTAGCGGTAATTCGTGCCGGGTGGCTACATATCCATCGATCAACCGACTGGCGTCATTTAAGGCCCTATCGATTGACGCTTGTTCTAAAACATTATTGCCATCTCTGTCGGCCAGGGTATAAAGTTCGTCCTCGCCGTATCGGTCAATAATGTCCTGAGTATTTGCATATTTCAAGATTTAGCCTTTTTAGTCGACTTTCTTTTTTTTGTCGGCGCCGGTGTTTCGACTACGACAATAAGGGCCTTCTCATCCCTGAGTCGGTCCAATTCGTTGTCGGTGAATGTCCCCGGCGGGAAAGTCTGCGGGACGGTGCTAAACGCCCGCCCGCATCGTCGGAAACCTTCTACCTTTGCCGTTATTGTTACGCTAACCAAGGTGAAACAACAACATCAACCGCGCCGCGATTAGTGTTTGACGTTCCGCCAATTGTTTCAGCGTTGATAATCTCAAGCGCCGCCGCTCTTAATGTCGGTGGTACGATCAAGATGCTTGGTTTAATGCCTAACGGACGACCCTCGTCTGACTTGAATGACGCCATCGATGAAAAGGCATCGTTAAAGTTAGCGCCGGTTAATGCCGCTTTTGAGCCAAAAGCCATTTGCCAGAATCCGTATCCGACATTACAACGTGAATCAACACCATAGCGATATTGGTTCGCCGTAAAAACATTTTCGTCGTCTGACTTAGTCATACTGACAAATTCCGCTTTCTTGCGCTCCTGGAATACTAACGGCTTGATCGCTCTGGATGTGTCCAATAAATACCAGGGCGTTTCTGTTCCCGCTTGGATGTTTGAAACCGAACCGGCGCCGACGGCGTGATCCGTGTCGAAAAAATATTGTCCGTCGTAACAGTTCGTTGCAAAACCCGCCGCCAACAAGCTGAAAACCAACTCATCGGGGTGTGCTGTTGCCGCTCTGCCCATTTCAGTAAACAATGGCGAATAGATACCCAGGTTGTCATCTTCAATGTCGGTACGTTTTACGCCGATTGTGCTTTCATAGTCTTTATTGGTGATCTCGTAACCTGACGCGGAAATATCATTGATTACACGGTCGCCGGCCCACTCGCGAAATTGTGGGAACTGGCCTAACCATCCGTATGTGTTCGATTTCGATGAACTTGGGACTGTTGTGGCAATTTTGCCGTAATCCGATTCGGCCATGCTCACGCCGGCCTGGTAGTTCGCTTTAAATCCAGTCATTAGACTGGTTAATAATGATGGTGTTACAACTGCCATTTGAGTTTCCCCTATTTACAAAGTTTAAATTCTGATTCTGCTAAACCTAGCATCGAACAAACCGCCGTTTCTTCGTCTGTTAATGCTGATTCGGTGTTTTCTGCTGTGCCTTCAATGCCGCTATCGCCGGCAATTTCTGGGGCCGACTGTGCGAACGCTTTGAAACGCTCCAGGCCGCCGTCCATTTGACACGCCGCGACATGGTACTCAACACTTGCCGGGGTAATCTTTCCAGATTCCAGGGCCGCGTCGATTTCGCTTTGAATTTCTGCGTTTCTGGCCGTTTCTTTAATTTCGTTTAGTTCTTTTTCCGCATTGGTCGCGCGTTCTGTTGCGGCATCAAAATCGGACCTGGGTATAAATTTCTCAATGTCCGGGGTAAATTCTGTATTTGCCGCCGACTCGACTTTTTCATCCTGGGCCGCTTTTATTGAGTTGATCGCCGTGACAACATCGTCGATGCTAGAATCCCCGGCCAAATCCAGGGCGGTGGTTATTTTTTCATCCATTAAAATATCTTCCTTTGTAGTTAAAGCTAAATCATCGCGGCGATTTAGGGCCGTTAAGTGTAAATTCGGTTGATTGGTCAATCCCGCCGATAGTAAGCGCAACACGCGCCCGCTATTCTTTGCGAATGTGAATACCGGTGACAAGTATTTATAGGCGCGATTCATCACCGCATCGCGGCCGTCGTCGTTCCAGTTTACTTTCCCCCAGATAGCACCCTGGTCGCGCACTTCTATTTCATCGATCCAGGCAACGGCCGGGGCCGGTTCGCCATTCGGGGCCTTGATTTCTGTCGCGTGTTCGTAATCGATCGGAATTTGCCTGGCGTCTTGCTTGAATTGCTCGACAATGCCGTCCGGTTGGTCGTTAATCCAGGCCCGACCGTCGCGGCCTTCGACATTCATCCCGGGCGGGATCAGTTCGACCCAGTCCGGTGTGGTCGCGGACAATTCCGCATTTAGCGCTATTATTTCGTTATCCATAGGGCGGTTATACGCGTTTAACCGCGCGGGTTAATGGTGTCATCTGACATTTATTTATCTTTTTTTTACTTTTTTTTAAATAAACCCTTGACGGTAACGCGTAACCGGTATAATCTAACCCTAACACCAACAAAAACCGCCAGGAGCAAGAAAATGACAACATACAATATTTACCAGGTCCACATGAATCGCGCAAAATTTAACACCCTTGATGCTCACCTTGAAATTCACGGCAATTACCCCGAATGGTTCAAGCACTACCGCGAAAATCAATGTGATCCAACTAACGAAACTATCAATAATCTAAAAGAAAAATTTGAATTAGTCGCCATGATCGACGCCCGGGACCTTGAGCATTGTTTTCAGATTTCAAACGTCGGCAACCAAGAACATCGCGTTACTCGCTTCAGCCCTATGCACTCTTTAAGCGTTGGCGACTTACTTCGCGACGAAAACGACGTTTACTGGGTCTGCGACAATCACGGATTTAAAAAAGTAGAAATAAAACTTAACTAATCAACCAGGGGCCGCAAGGCCCCAACAACCGCCAGGGGAACAACATGAAACCAAACACCATAAGAAAACAATTATTAGGGATCAGCAGATCGGCAAAATTTGAAGCCGAATGGATTTATGAAGGCATAGAATTAAACGAGTTAAGCCATGACATTGATACAGATAAATTAATGTTTATGGCCAAAAAATTGGAAAGAATGGCAACGCTTCTTAATTCAGAAAAATCAAAGGAACTAACACAATAATCAACCCGGGGCCGCAAGGCCCCAACAATCGCCAGGGGTAAATCATGCTAAAAAAACAAAAAGATCGAATCGAAAAACTGGAAAAATACGCGTTAGATAATTACGAAAAAGGGGGCCATTGGATTTATGAAACCCACGACGACAAGGATTATTTAGAAATCCTAACCGAACGCGGAACGGTCCCAAAAGCCAAAAAATATTTGAAAGAAACCTGGACGTTACGAAATAGCGTTTATGAAGGCCAACAACTTTAAAGGTGACTAAAATGAAAATATTGAAAGTAGAACATTACGACAATGAAATAAGCCAGGGAAATGGCGTCATTGTAACGCTTCATTACGGGTGCTCTTTTGAGCATGGTTGCCATGAAGGGGTCAGGGGTTTTGACACTATAGACCAGGCCGATCAAGCCATAAAAGACGCCTGGCCCTGTAATTGCGACGAATGTCGCGCCCATTAACCAGTCCAAAAAAAAGGCCCTAGTGATAGGGCCTTCTTAGTCGGGTAAGTATATGAACTGCGGTTTTACCTTACCAGGCGATCGCCCTGGGGCCATGCTGACACTTGGTTAACTACTCGCACCCGGCGGCAACCCATCAAAAAAACCCGGCTTGTTCCGGTCCTTGTTCTTTGTTTGCTGTTCGATTATGTCCAGGTAATGGTCCGAATCTTCGTCGATCCCTTGAGCGACTGGCGGCAAATATCCGAATTGATCGAAATACGCAAAAATAGCCTTATCCCTTCTGTCGTTATTTTCCAAATTCTTCCCCCATTATTTTTTTATACTCTTTTAACATATTTGGAGTCGTTGCCTTTAATATTGGTTCCCAAAATTCCGGGTTGGGACCCGCTAACATATCGGTTATATTGGCCCAACATTCAGTTTCGGACGCGCCGATTGATTTCTGATAATAAGCGGTTGAATGGCCATAACCGCCAGTTTCGTCGTCAAACCCGCCCAGGCGATTGACCGACGCACTCCCTATGGTGTCGCAATAATTGCCCAGACTGCCTTTTCTCCAATGCTTTCTCTCACTTAAAGTTATTTCATTAGATCGTTTAATCCTCTCTCTGGGTTCCTCTATATCCTTCAATTTTAACCTTTCTTTTTTCTCCCAGTCTTTTGCGCCGGCATACCTTAAAACCATCTTAGCGTCGTTGTTTTTCATCGCCAGTAATGTGTGCGCGGCCCTGTTATAGACCTCCTCTTTACCGTGAGCGCCCCAGTTAGTTTGGCCCTTTAAACCCTCAACAAATCCATTAAAATCGACGCCGACGTCTTTAGCCAGGCCGTTGGCAATTTTTCGGACTTTTCCCATATCGCCCGCAACTTTTGAGATTTCTTGCTCCAGGTCCAGGTGCCTTTGTTCTGAGTCCTTATATCTTTTATCTGTGGCTTTACCCCGGCGACCATAACCGCCCGCATCTAAAAATAATTTTTTGTCCGACTGCATCGCCGCCTTAAACTCTTTTCCGTTGGAAATATAACCATAATCCCATCGTGGTTTTGCCCTATCAAAATTAAGGACGTCTCTCATCCCGCGCTTGTGACCGATCTGTCGATCAATAAAGTGGCCGTACTCATGGCGCCAGGTATTTGTTTTTTTATATTTGTCCTCTGGACTTTTTGCCGGCGACATATTAATCCAATTTTTTGTACCCCTTCTCTTATCTTCACCCAAAAAGAAGGGGCCGCACGATTCCCCTTGCCATCGGGTTAAATACTCAACCCGGTCCAGGTCCTTGTCCCAGGTTTTAATCATCCGTTTAAACTGTTCTGGCGAGTCCTTAAAGGCTTTTTCATGCCATCGACCTTTTTCTGTCGCTGTGTCCCAATAACCAGGGGCCGGTTTTGGTTTCGGCTTTTCTATCGGTTTTACGACCTTTTTAAATACCTTTTCGACGTCCTTGCCATGCTTTTCCACGGCCTTCTGACTGGCCGATCCGATCCCAGGGTTATAATTCCAACCCGGATCGATGCCTATCGGTACCCGTTCCACCGCCCCAGTCCTGGCATTAGTCCAGGGAACCGTCGATCGACTGGGCCGCTTAGTGACGCCGCCCCTTTTTTTAGTTTCGCCCCGGGTGACTGGCCTTACTTTACACTTACACCCCCATCCATTGGGCGGGAAATGGGTATTCCAGAAAGTATCCCCCACCGGTAACAAGGTCCCGGCCCATCCTTCATGATCGGGCCGATGTTCTTTCGATGGCCCCAGGGAATAAATTAAATACGGTAACGCCGCCTGGGTCTTTTTAATCCGCTCCCATTGGCCGGCCGCCCGCGAAACCCGCATATTAGTTTCGTAAATAATCTTTAGGCGCCGGGGTGTGCCTAATTCATAAATATCAGTTCCGCCCAGGACCGGGTCATCCATAAGGCCGTAACCTAACCATCCCCTTTTTTGTAACTTCGGGAATAGGTCCTGTTTGAAATCGTCCAGGGTCTTACCTTCGGCGATGGCCCGGTCGACGCTTTTACGAATATCGATCAATAGGCCCTGACTGGTGGCCTTTGCTACCGTGAACGCGCGGCGGTGTTCCGTTTTCCAAACGTCCTGGTAACTAAAACTTTGTTTATAGCCTTTTTTTCTAAAATATTCTAACGCCTGTTTAGGCGGCGTCGGGGTTGCCTTCCTGGCCATGCTGATTCCTTAATTGTGTAGGGTGGCCCCCAGTTGCGCGAATCGATGGGTTTCCGCGACGATCGGGGACCGTAACTGTTTATTCTTTTCCGCTTACCCCCTGGGCATAACCAACCAGGCCGGCGCTTGCCAATGACGTCGCCAGTTTGTCCAGGTTGACGCTGTCGTTAATCTTTGCCAGGCGTTTTTTAAGGTCGTCGAAATCCTTGGCCCCTTCGACCTGTTGCATTATTGGATCGATAATCGGCCCCATGCCGACGGCCCAGTCTTCCATCATGTCGTTAAGGATAGGATCGTCGGGGTTTTCTTTGTTGATCGCCGTATCGGTGCCGCAATGGTGGCACCCGGTCGCCCGGTTCTGGGCCGCATCATCTCCCTGGATCGCTTGACCCAATAAAACCGCATCATCGGCCGGCATTTCCAGGCCCAATTTCGCCAGTATTTCGGCGCTATCGACTGGCAACCCTAACGGCACTAACTTGGCCAATGACTCCGACAATAAAGCCATGTCGGCCTGTTCTGGGGCCGATAAATGGATCGTTGGGTATTGCTCCTGGGTCCCGTAATTTAAATCGATGAACGGACGCACCAGGTCGCGGTTTAAAGTATTGGTTAATTGTTGGGCGTCTGCATCGATCAAGTCCTGGCGGACCTCATTATGGACGCTTGCCTGGGCCTGACTGGAACCATCGTCGGACGTCATCGTCTGCCCTAAAACCGCCTTACTCACCTGGCGATCGAGCCATTCGGCCATTGATTTAAAAACATCGGACCCACCGGATGCCTGGGCGACCTGTTGAAATTCGATTTGCATCGATTCCGGTAATACCGCCGCCGCATCCGATCCAATGTTCGCAACGGCGGTTTTTAGCGTGTCGATCTGTTCGTCGGTCGCTGAGTTGCCATATTTGCCCAGGCGTAACGGCACCCCGTAAATTTCTAAAAAGGCGATCCAGTCTTTTACCGCGTATTGCTTAAACAAATAGGACCAGGCGACCAATCGCGCCAGGCCGCCGCGTAACGCAATGCCTGTTTTCAGGCGGGGCCGGTGGACGATAAATTTAAACGGTTCTAATTCCTGACCATTAACCCGGTCCGTTTCAGATTTTAGGCGTATTTCGCCCGGGTCGTCGGGATGGAACATAAAAAAACGCGGGTCCCGGTGAATGAATTTATCCGGGGTCCACTTGGCACCTTTGGCCCAGGTGATTTCTGTCACCGAATAGCCTTTACCGATTGCATCCAGGGCGTCGTCCATCATTTCATTGTATTCGGGCGTTTTAGTGATCGCCCTGATTTCATCGGCCAGGTCTTGGTCTTTCTTGTCGTCGCTTGCCGCCTGGACCGTTAAGTCCAATCGTGAAACGGCCAGTTTTCGGGTCCGCAAGACGCTTGAATAATGCGCGTCGCGTTCCTCCATTTCTTCGGCCAGGGTTAAGTAATCATCGGCGTCATTTTCGGCCGCCCCTCTCAAAATTGACGACAATCGCCCAGGCGTTAACCCGGACGCGACGGTCCCGGCGCCCCAGGGGTTTCGGATCGCGTTGGCCGTGGCCAATTCTTTGTTTAAATGTTTTGTTGCGGCTTGTTTTGCCATTACCATGCTCCTTTTCGGTTAAATCCGGTCGTTCCTTTCTTGACCGGGGTATAGGCGTATTGATTGGCGCCGCCCGACGCGTATTTTAAAAACTGGGAAATGCTGTCGACTTGGTCGTCGTGGTCCGTCAATGGGAACCGGAATAATTCTGTTTCCAGGTCTGCCAACCAGGGCGCCGACTCCGGGAAATACACCTGGCCAGATTCGATCTGCGCGGATTGCGACGACATTCGGGTGACTTTATCCGTTTCCGGGTGGATCGGAATAACCGGGATGCGCGTGGTGGCCCTAATTTCCTGGATCAACGATTGTCCAGACGCTTTATCCTCGACCAATACCGCCGCCGGCGAATACTGCATAAATAGACTTTTAACCGTCGATTTCAGCCTGGGATAATCGACGCGGTCGCGCCAAACGTGCAACAAATACCAACCCGTTGCCGTTTCTGCCCAGGTCGTGCAAACCGATGGATCGTTAATCTGTCCGGTCTTGTAAGCGGTGTCCCAGGATTGAATTATCCGGGCCGGATTTTTAGGCGCCGTTTTATAGCGATTGATCCAGGCGTGTTTTATCATGCCCCCTTCTGCCGGGACCGGGTTTTGTTGATACTGACCGGCGAATCCGTAACTGCCCAGGCCCTTTTTCGTTCGTTCCATTTCGGCCGGGCCTTCGCGGTCCTTATGCAATAGGTCCCCTGGTTCCCGGGTAATTTTTACCGAACCAAAATCGATAATCGTTTTACGTTCTGCTATGGCCGGTATTTTCAAATGCTCATACTCGCCCGATTCCAGGACATGGCCGGCCAGGTCTTTTTCGTGTAATCGTTGCATTACGACAATAATCACGCCTTTTTTCTTATCGTTCAGACGGGAATAAAAAGTTTGATCGAACCAGTCCAGGGCCGTTTGTCGTTCGACTTCGGATGCGGCCATCCGGGGATTGTGCGGGTCGTCAACGATCAAAAAGTCGCCCCCCTCTCCCGTTGCCGTACCGCCGACACTTGTGGCGATCCTGTGGCCCCTGGCGGTGGTCATGAATTTCGATTTTTCGTTCTGGTCCGAAACCAGGGCGGTCCCTGGAAAGGCCCTTTTGTACCAGGGCGAATTAACAACCAGGCGGGTGTCGATCGAATGTTTTACCGATAGCCGGCCCGAATAACTGGCCGCAATAATCTTCTCGGCCGGGTCCTTACCTAACAACCAGGCCGGAAAAGCGACCGTCGCGGTAATCGATTTCATGTACCTGGGCGGGATATTAATCACCAGGCGGGTAATTTCCCGGTCATAACACGCGGTTAAGTATTCGGCGATCAGATCAATGTGCCAATTATGCAAATACGGGGCGCCTGGGTCGACGGTGTGAAAAGTCTTGACCACAAAAGACGCCAAATCCTCGCGCATTAGCGCATCAAAGGCCCGGACGTCGTCCTGGTGGTTATTTTTTGACGCGGTCAATATATCGGTCCAAAACCTGGCGATCTTCGTCTGCCAGGGTAATTTCGGTCTGCATGGTAACGGTTTCTTCGACTTTATCGCGCCAATTAAAACGGTTCTTCATGTTAAAAATCCAGGTGGTCGGTTGAATCTCAATGGCCCCGATGGCGCCATCCCGTCCGACCTTCGTCCACCAGGCTTCAGATTTTTGTTTCCCTCGGTCATAGGCTTTAGCAAAGTCCGGGTAAACCTCAAGCCAATCGTAAAACGTGCGGCGACAAATCCCCAGGGCGTCGGCCACTTCGGCCACCGACTCGCCATTTTCAAACATGGCCGGTAATCTTTCTGCGTAAACTTTCTTATATTTGGCCATCCTGGCCCCCTTTTCTTTTACGGTGTGCAGTTTTCACTCAAAGAATGTCGCAAATGCTCCGATAGCGGCGGTCACAAGCAACCAGGCGACCCGCTCAATACTGCCAACGGTGACAGAATTACGGCCACAAATTCTTTCGATATTTCTTAACCGTTCTTCGTGGTCGTTAAGTTCTGTCTTTATCTCCTTCATGTCTGCCAGGTGATTAATCTGGCGTTCCTCTATCCTTGCTAACTGAACAATAACATCGGAAAGAACGTCTAGTTTTTGCTCTATACGTCCGCGCCATGTGCTGTTAATTTCCCTTTCTGCCACAAAAATTCCTTTTTTTATTCAATTCCTTGTTTATAAACCGGAACGCCCCAACGGCGTTTAGCCGTTAGCACTTCGCCGCGCGGCTCCCATCCTTCATGCGTTATCTGGATATGGACCCACCTGTCGAACTCGACAATACATTTATCAAAGTCCAGGCCCGAATCGCGGACCCACTCCCCGACCATTTTCGGCGTTGCTTTGTGAGCGACGAAATCAACGGCCAGGCCAAATTGATGAAAACTTTTATGACTGGCCCCGATCGCCTGGTTAAGTTTCGGCGGCCGGAACCCGGACGTAATCGATATGGGTCCAAAGTGGTCCCGGATCGGTTGCAACGTGGACGCCAGGCGCTTCAAATTGCTATGTACCGCGCCACCGTCATCGACAAAAACGCCAATATTCAACCGGGCCGCCGTTTCCGACGCAATAAACTCGCCCAGGGTAAAATTTTCGGTCAATTTCTCATTTAATACGATCGTCGGCATTTAGATTAACTCCAATAATTCGTTGATGATCTCGACCGCTTCATTCGTTTTAGCGTCCGTCTTGCCCTGGTTGTCATCGACAAAATTATAGGCCCGGTCTACTGCCGGCGGCGTCGGGTCCTCTTTGGTGACTTCGTCATCGTAAGGCCCTTTTAATATCCAGTTGTCGTACCCGGCCCAAACTGTTCTGTTTTCTGTTCTCATCTTTACCCCCTTATAATCGATTTTGGTTTTTTTATAATGGTGTCATTTGTCTAAGATTCGATAAACGGTCCGTTCGGTTAAGCCAAACAACAATGCTAATTTTTGCGCTGTGGCCCCGTTCCGGTATCGATCGCGGATAATGTCGTTACGCTTACCGATAAATCGCGCCTTGTTCGGAATAACCAGGGAGTCGCCGTGATAGAAGTCGCATAATTTATTGGCGGCATCTTCGCCGATCGCCAGGGTTAACGGGTGATCGTGTGCGGCCCGTCCTGGGACCGTAAAACGGGCGCCCCCTAATCGTGACGCCAGTAAAATGGTTTCAGCCAAACCGATAACGTCGGCGATCTCTTGCAATGATTGCGGCAAATCGTCCTTAGTCATCAGTGTCGTCCTCTTTGGCCGCCGATTCCCCGGCCAGGGCCGCATAGGCCGCCCCGTCCAGAAAATCATCACGACGGTAATTACCGCCCGCCGATCGGGCGATTTTCAACAGTTCCATAAATTGCCAACCCTGGGTTTCGGTCAATTGATGGCCGAATAGGGCGTTAAACGCATCGACAGTTTTGGCCATCGATCTTTCCCCTTTGCTGTCACGCTCCTGGGCGCGTAACTGGATGGTTATCGCGGCCGATTGAAGAATCGTATCGGCGCGGGTGGTATGCTCCTTCACTTGTTTCAACAACGTCATTACTTGATTACCTCGCTAATTTGTTTGATCGCCATTCCTGATTTGACTTGATCGGATGTAAATCGATAAACCCGCCACCCCAATGCTGTGGCCGCGTTGTATTTCTCACAATCATTTCTAAAGCCGACCCCGGTGGTGTGCCGGCCCCCGGACCAGGTCCCGCCTTCAACCTCGACCGCGACGAATTGATCGGGCCAGGCAAAGTCAAAACGCCATTTTCGGACCGGGTGAAATTTAATTTCCCGCTCCGGTTTCGGTAATTTATAGGTCCGAATATGTAACGCCAGGGTTTCTTCCCAGATTTTATTTTTCCCAGGGCCTTTTTTTGATTTTGACCGATTTGTCCCGGGGCCGGTCGAACTCCCCGGTTTTCCAGGTCCCGCTTTGGGTTTCGATCTTAACCGCTTTGTGTTCTCCAAATCGCTTTAACTCCTTCAGTAAACTGGCCATTGCCGGGTCCGGGTGGTTTTGAATATCGGCCCAGATTTTTCCTCGCTTTTCTTTCTGTGCCTGGGCTATCCTCTTGACCTTGTCGACTGCTTGTCCGATTTGTCCAGTTTCGGACCTCTTTTCGGACCTATTTTCGATTTCGGCCATTCATCAAATAACTAACAATCGCGACCAGACCATAACCAACGGCCACCCAGTAAATCGTTTCGGCGAACTCAATCATCGTTGATGGACTATTTCGACGCCGTCCTTAATTGAATATTTACGGTCGCAACAAAAACATTGATAAATACTTTTAGAATAAAAAATAATCATTCTATTTCCGCAATGGCAAACATTATCGGCGCGTCGTTTTTCTTCTACCGGGCGAAATAGATTTTTTAAAAAAACTTTTATCTTCATGGGTCCCCTAGATTTTTTTTAATTTCCCGCACCAATTCCCTGGCGGCGGCCTTTTGTTTTTCGGTCTTGAGTTTCGGTAAGGCTTTACTGTCATAGATTCGGTATGCGGCCGTTTTATGTAAATCTGACCCCGATATATAACTAATAAATTTTGGCAACGTGGGCGGCATTGTGGCGCCTGATTGGACCGCTTTACCGATACCCTGAGCGATCTGTTCGTCGCTAAAACGTGAAAGTCCCTCTCCCCATTCAGATTTTGCCAAATTCAACAACTCGGTCGTCGGGAACTGACTTAGCCAGGCCGTCCCGTAAATTCCCGCCATCCTCGCAAACAGTTGGTTTATAGTCGGCGACGACTGCCTGGGTGATTGCGTCGGCTGTTGATTGGTTCCGGGTTTTGTAAATTGACTTATTGGTTTCATTCGCATTCGTTCCCCCTGGCGGTTGGTAGTTGATTTCGGCATATCCCTCATCTTCCCATTGGTGGTTATTCAACCAGGTCGATGGCATCGGTATTTTAGTTGCGTCTTGATATTGCAGTCGGTTGGTCAATTGATCGACATAGGTGTCGATAATTTGGTCGGCCTTTTCCGCGCACTTGTGTTTTACCCAACTGTCGAGCGCTTCTTTTCTTTTGACCTTGGCGGCCACGACTTCCCAAAATTCATTAAAGCCACTTTCCTTGTCGGCCCGGACCTTTTTTGCTTTGTCCGATTTCGGACAAGTCTTTTTAGTATCCCCCTCCCCCTCCTTCTCCTTCTCCTGGGGTGAACACTCCCCGAACGAACGGCCGCTGTTCGGCGAACTTTCGGACCTTTTCCGCCGCCTTGCCGGCCCCTTGGGAATAATGCCGTCTGGACCCGGGTGGTAATAGGTCGGTTGGTCAATTTTCTGGTGATTCCAACCACTTACACGCCAAAACCCCCGACCATCAACCCGGTAATAACTGAGTAATCCGACCGTAATTAACTCATTAATAAGGGTCGTCATATCGTCCCGGGAAAAAGGATCGGCCGGGAATACCTCCATTTTTAAACGCATTTCGGACGCCGGATGAACCCCGCCATCGTCGCAAAACGACCATAAGCCAATAAACAGTAAACGCGCGTTCGGCGAACATTCGGCCACCTGTTCGGACGTCCAAAATTGCGGCTTGATGCTCCTTATCCGGGCCATTAGTAAATCAGTCCTTTGCTGTGATACAATTTAATTATCATGTGTTCGGTTCCTTATCGTTGACATGGTTATCGGCGCCCCTTCTCCTGGCGGTTTCGGGGCGCCGGCCTTCTTATTTCTTTTGATCCTCTTTTATCCCTTTTTACACCCACTTCAGAATAACCGGCCTTTTTTGACCCAATACAGTGCAAAACAGTTACTTCCTCGCTACTTTTTAGCTATAATTACGCCCAACTTGTCGCTTTAGTGGAAAAACGGGTCGTCGACAATTAATCGACCTTCCGATATTCTTTCCAAGCGATAAGCATGGACCGGCGGGATTTTGTCCCCCCAACGTGAAACGGCCGCTTTAGATAGTTTTAATACCCGGGCAATTTCTTGTTGTGATCCATAAAATGCAATGGCCTTTTTTTTAGTCATTCATCGAGTTTACTAAGGTGAACTTTTTAGGTAAAGCATTATTTTCAACCGCCAGGGCCAATACTGATGATTCAAGAAAGAATAAAAGAAAGAATGGCCGCGCTAAATCTTCGCGCTGTCGACCTGATTAAATCCACCGGGGCCAGTAAATCAACCGCGTCCAAATGGATCAACGGCGACCGGGACCCCTCCGCAAAATACCTCGTTAAACTGGCGGAAACCCTTAAATGTCAGGTGGACTGGCTTGTTTTCGGTGAAGGATTGCCGAAAAAGTCCTGTGGCGTTCTCGATGAGTGTTTAAAGAATTTCGACTACTTGACCCTCGAACAACAAAAAACTATCTGCACTCAAGTTGAAGAAATGGCCCAGGGTAATATCCGGCAATTTGAAGAACTTGAAAGAATCATAAAAAAATAACCCCAGAATAACCCCTCTCCCCGGGTGTCCACCCGTGTCCAGGTGTGTCATTTGACACATCTTATAAGTTACCTTTAAGAAACTTATTGACCTTTTAAAGCTATTTTTGTACGCTATAAGTTCGTTAGTTAACTTATGGAGCCAGGACCATGATTAAAAAAGATTACGCTTTACCCTTCGGCAAAGAACCGGAACCCACCATGCTAAAAAAAATATTAGATGCCCTTATCGCGACTGCTTGCTTGTTTATGGTGTCGCTGATCTTATTGATTGCGCTTGTCGGAATGTCGTCTTAAACCCTCCGGGCGCTATCGGCGGCGCCAAGTTCTAGCCAATGCCGGCCGGCCGTGGGATGCGGCCCCTTTTATAACGCAATGGAGTGAACAACATGAAAAAGATAATAACAATGGGCGATCAAGTCATCCCCTGGGGTGAAGAACTCAAAGGCGGTGCTAAATGAATATGGCAAATGAACCAGATAGAACCGATTGGCTTTTAGCCAGGCGCCTGGGCATCGGCGGCTCGGATGTGGCCGCCATTCTGGGTCTTTCAAAGTGGGCCACAAACATCGATATTTATGATGAAAAAATATCGACCGAAACACCGATCGACGATCCCACCCCCCGGATGCGATGGGGCAATATTTTGGAACACCCCATCGGGGTTGAATATGCCAAACAGACCGGTTTTAAAGTGATCCGCGAAAACCGTCTGTTACGCCATAAAAAATATAAATTCCTCCAGGCGAATATCGATCGCCGCATCCTGGGCCAGAAAAAGGGCCTGGAAATCAAAACCGCGAACCAATACGCCGCCGACGATTGGGGCGAACCCGGCACCGACCAGATTCCACAATATTATATCCCCCAGGTTATGCACTATATGATCGTCACCGGTTGGCGCTCATGGGATGTAGCGGTCCTCATCGGCGGCCAGGATTTCAGAATTTACACGGTCGACTATAACGCCGCCCTGGCCGATGTTTTTATCCAACATTGCCGCCATTTTTGGCAATGTGTCCAGGACCAGACGCCACCGGAACCCAATACCCTGGCGGCGGTTAATTCGCTTTATAAACAAGACAACGACCAAACCCTGGTCGCCGATCAATCGGCCCTGGACCTGATGCAACGCCTAAAACATCAACGGGGCGAACGTGACGACTACAAAAAATTATCGGAACAAACCGAAAAGGACCTAAAAAAAATCATCGGCGAAAATAAATATTTAGTCGATGACGACGGCAACCGCCTGGCGACCTGGTCTACCACTAAAAATAATTCTCGGACCTTCCGGGCCAATTTCAAAAACTTAGGAGCGCCATCATGAGCGACCTCAAATTAAGCGAAAACACGTTCGATTTAACGCCAAAAAATTTAGAACAAGCAATGCAATATTCTGAATTAATTGCCGGGTCCAATATTGTCCCGAAAGATTTTAAAAATAAACCCGGCGACATTTTAATCGCCATTCAGATGGGCAACGAATTGGGATTAAAGCCATTACAAAGTCTGCAAAACATCGCGGTTATTAATGGCCGTCCGACCATGTGGGGCGATTCTGTGATCGCCCTGGTCCGTGGGTCAAGCAAATGTGAATGGATAAAAGAAACTTTCGACTCGCAAAATATGACGGCGACCTGTGTCGCCAAACGCCTGGGCGGTGATCCCGAAACCCGGACCTTTTCAATGGACGACGCGACCAAGGCCGGACTCGCAAATAAACAAGGTCCCTGGAAACAATACCCAAAAAGGATGCTCCAATTACGCGCCCGGGCCTTTGCGGTTCGCGATGTTTTCGCCGACGTCATTTCGGGCCTGGCGATCCGTGAAGAAGTCCAGGACTATCAACACAAACCGATTCATCGCGGCCCAGTCGAGCGGGTCGTCGATCCTGGGGTAAGTGCTACCGATAATCTTTTAAACCGCCTGGCCCCCGAAATGGCCCCAACCGAACCGGCTACACCGGCACCCATTCCCGACGACGCCGACGACCTTTGCCGCGCCGCCCATGCCATTGGGGACGCGCAAACATCTGACGAACTGAAAACAATAGCCAACCCGCTTTGCCAGAAATTGATCGGCAAAGAAAAAGACATAGCACGACAAATGTATATCGATAAAAAAAACGAACTTAACCAAGAAGGAGTAATTGAAACGTGAATAAATTAATTTTTGACGGCAATATAGGCGCGGATGCCGAACAAAAAACCGTCGACACAAATAACGGCCCGTATTCTTTTTGGACCGTCCCGATCGCGATGAATAAGCGCCGGAAAAAAGACGCGCCCGACGAAAAAGCCGAATGGATCGACTGCAGTTTACACGGCAAAAGATTTGAAACCCTGGCACCGCATCTAACCAAGGGCAAAAAAATGTTTGTCTGTGGCGATGTGGAATTACGCCGATACACGGCCAAGGACGGCACCAATGGCGCCCGCTTACAATGCTCTGTTGATACGATAAATTTTGCCGAAAGTAAATCCACCCAGGATCAAAACGCGGCCCAGGCCCCGGCGCAAAACACCCACAACGCGGCCAAGTCTAACGGTTATGCGCCGAATCAACCCCCGCCCGCTAATATAGCTTATGACGACGATATACCGTTTTAATTTAAGGATCAAAAACCATGAAGGAAAAGGAATTTCCAATTTTCAAAACCAAGGACGGCCAAGTTTTCCACCCGGACGATCAGGGCCAATATTTGGCCCACCCAGGCGGGTCCATGTCGTTGGTTGAATTTACAAGATGGGCCAAAAAGCAACGCCTGGACCTAATCATAAAAGGACGGTAATAACAAATGATCGAGCATGATATTTTAAACATCAAGGAAACGGCGGACCTGCTACGAACGACGCCGAAGACGCTTAGAAAGTGGGTCCGAACTGGCAAGATTCCTGGCAAACGCGTCGGCGGCCGATGGTTGTTTCACAAGACCGTCATCATTAATTTCATTGCGGGAATAGGTGAGCAAAATGATTGACGAAATAATCTGGAATGAAAACGTAAAAACCGTTTCAGTCATCAACGAAACCGGCGACCAGGAACCTGGGGTAAGGCTTAAAACATCGATGGCCCGACCGATTGACTGGTCGCTACTTTTACAACGTATCAGCGCCAATTCTGGGGCGTCTTTTCGTGAGATTTCAGAAGTATCCGGCTTGTCCCAGGCCTTTATATCGAAACTTAATTGCGATAAACAAGGTTTTGCATCCGGTGATCGGGCGATCATTTTACTAGATCTTTTCTTAATGTATAGCGACGGCGCCCCGGTCCCCCGGGTCGGTGATCCTGGCTAATCGTCATGGAGCATCTACTGGCTGAGATTTTAACCGAACTGAAAAAACAAACCGCCGGGCCTGGGCGATTGTGGACAACCGACGATATAGCCACTTTTTTATCGTTGTCAAAAGCATCCATTAGCGCCCGGATCGTTTGTCTGCCGTCGTTCCCGGAACCGATTCATATTCCCGGATCAACCCGGCGATGGCACCAGGACGACGTCCAAAAATGGGCCAGACGACATAAAAAAACAAAATAACCCACAACAACAAAGGAAAAAATACAATGTTTGAGCCACAAACTATTGAGCCGCTACACGAAAAAAAGAAAAAAAACTCAAATCGACTAAGTCACCATGAATACCACACCGCCGCCAAGTTTTTAGCTGAGTTTTGCCAGGCCGGTTCTGCAGATGGTCTGAGCATGGGCGAAATTGCCCGCGCCGTCACGGACCAGACTTCAATACCGTTTAATGACACACAAGTCGCGGCTATGCGGGACCAATTAGGATTGGAGTGGACCACAAAATATAAATATAACGAAATGAAAGGCGACAAACTGGTCGCGAAAATTGACTATTTAGAGAATAAAATGATCGATATTACGACCTCATTTAACATTTTAGAAAAACGCCTTAACCTTCTTAATACCGAATTTAACCGAATGTAATCCCCGCATTTAATCCCCGTCTTTCTTTTTCCCGGCCCCGTTTAGCCGCTCGGCTATTTCTTCGGGCGTCGGGTTATAGTACGGTAATAATTCCTTCGGATTAGAGTGGCCCGTCATCCGGGTCAAGTCCAAAATTTCCAATTTATGTGCCAGGTTAGTGATCGCTTCATGGCGTGAGTCGTGAAAAGTTAACCCAGTTATCCCGGTAATGGTACACGCCCTGTAAAACGCCGATGTAATGCTGTTGGGCGTTGTTGTCACCGTAGTCCGCCATCGTTGATCGAATAACGCCCGGGCGTCTGGTGTAAGCGGAATATTACGGGCGGCGCTTTCGGTCTTTCCTTCAACGACCCGGATATAAACGTCGTGATCGTCTTCCTTGCGAACCCGACAGACTTCGCCACGCCGCAACCCGGTTTCCAACGAAATCAACCAGAAAAGGGCCACCAATTGCCGCGATTCGGTAATTTCTCCATCAATGCCGGGGTAATTCAGCGCCGTCAAAAGGACCGGAATTTCATCATCGCCGACGCGGCGGTCCCGATGCGGCGGCTCTTTCGCCCTTTTCGTGTCGGAAACCGGATTAATTTGGAGCCACCCCCATTCCCGCCGGGCCACCGTAAACGCGTTAGATAAGATCGTCAGGTCGCGATTAACCGACGACCCTTTTAACGGCCCCCGGGCGCCCCCTTTTAAACGCCAGTCGCGAAATTCGGCAATATGCCGGACGCTAAGATCGATTAATGTGACGTCGGCCAGTTTTGAGTGCTTCAGAATAAAATTTAACCGTAATATTTCTTTGTCCCCGCCGCCTTTGGTCGGTGACACTTCTTTTATATATCGCTCCAGGACGTCGGCGACATACTTGCCCCGCATCACCTGGATAACTCCCTGGCCCGACATTTCCAGTTCTTTTTCTGCCGCCCAGGCTTTTGCCGCCGCCTTATTGTGGAATCGCTTACTGATTCGCTCCCTGTTTACACAAACTTCGGCGCGGACCCGGGTTTTTCCTGTGCTTGTTTTTGTGGTTCTAAACGTGGCCATCGTTGCCCCTCCTGGCGTAAATTTGGCGTAAACTTTTGCGGATTGGTGCTTTTATTTGCTGATATTTGATAAACCACCAGGCAACAAAAAACCCCTTAAACGCTTGGTTTGCGGGGCCTTGAGTTAATTTGAGTTAATTTGAAAATCTCATTCAAATATTAAATGGTGCCTCGGGCCAGAGTTGACAACCCCCGTATTTACTGGGGTTTAGGCCCTTCTGGCGTAACCGTGGCGTAAATTTTCTAAAAAAGGCGTAAACCTTCTAAAAAAACCAATTAACCCGACCCGCTACTTTCTGTCGCATTGTAACCCATTATGGGAAAAAATGGCGCCTGGCTAAAAGTCGCCCAGGGACCACCGCCCAAGCTACCCGGGAAAATAATTTAATTATTTGCTAATAACTACTTGACGGTCACGCGTTGCCAGTGCATAATAAACCCAACTTCAACGAAAACCGCCAGGGGAAAACCATGACAACATTAACAAAAGATCAAGAATTAC
>Ga0209495_1000359_pt1 | contig 36762 bp, 36 predicted proteins | sample EN1Hudsemesocosm_FD_184629 | JGI IMG/M metagenome (GOLD analysis project Ga0209495, IMG submission 184629) | Methane-oxidizing microbial communities from mesocosms in the Hudson Canyon - EN1E Hudson Canyon (SPAdes) (version 2) | ecosystem: Environmental > Aquatic > Marine > Cold seeps | place... | reverse complement strand
AGAATTTAGCAACAAGTGGTGCTCAAGCCAAAGAATTTGCTCTAGCAGGAGATGAGGATGGTTTAGCACAAATGGATCAAATGAGTGAAGGTGATGCCGGAAGTAATGTTACATTAAGTGCTTCTGATGAGTTCCTTTTACCTGGTGCTTCTGAGGGGTATGATAGACAGATAAATGCTCTGAAAGGACTTGTAGCCGAGGATCCTGCCAGAGTTGCTCAAGTAATTAGGCAGTGGGTTAATGTAGATGAGTGAAGAAGCGGGTGATAAGAAGCCTAAAATTTCCAAGAATGATGCAGCAGCAATGCTGCTATTAAGTCTTGGTGAGGCCGATGCAGCACAGATCTTGAAACATATGGGGCCAAAAGAAGTGCAGCGGGTCGGTACAGCAATGGCTCAGCTAAAAGATATCACGCAAGAGCAAGTTGAAAGCGTCATGATGGACTTCCTTGAATCAGTTGGAAAGCAGACTGGTATGGGAATTGGTACAGATGACTATATTAAAAACATGTTGACGGAAGCTTTAGGCAAAGATAAAGCTGATAGCTTGATAGACAGAATTCTTGTTGGTGGAAATACAACAGGCTTAGACACCTTGAAGTGGATGGATGGCCGTGCTGTCGCTGAATTAATCCGTTATGAACACCCTCAAATTCAAGCAATTGTTGTTTCTTACCTTGAACCAGATCAAGCCGCAGAAGTGTTAGGTACTTTTGATGAAAAAGTACGTCTTGACGTGATGATGCGCGTAGCATCATTAGAATCAATTCAGCCGCAAGCCTTGCAAGAATTGAATAATATTTTAGAAAAGCAATTCTCTGGGAGTGCATCGACCAAAACAACATCAATTGGCGGTATTAAGTGCGCCGCAGAAATTATGAACTTTATCGATACCAATATTGAAGCTGATTTAATGGATAGTATCAAAGAGATTGATGCTGATATGGGGACAGAAATAGAAGACTTAATGTTTGTGTTTGACAACCTTAAAGATGTGGATGATAAAGGTATTCAAACATTACTTCGTGAAGTGTCATCCGATGTATTAATAATTGCCTTGAAAGGGGCTGATACAGACCTGCAAGAGAAAATATTCAAGAATATGTCTAAGCGTGCCGCTGAGTTGTTACGTGATGACCTTGAAGCGAAAGGGCCAGTTAAAGTTAGTGAAGTTGAAACCTCTCAAAAAGATATTTTAACCATTGCCCGTCGTCTGGCAGACTCAGGTGAAATTTCACTGGGCGGCTCTGGTGAGGCGATGATCTAAGTGTTTATTGATTTACGATTCGTTTGTTGTGATAAGTAAAAACGTTATGGTTGTAACACTCTAGGATAAGATAAATACATGGTAGACAAGTCAGACGGAGTACCTCTAGGTGAACTTACAGCATACGAGCGCTGGGAGTTGCCTACGCTTAATAATCCGAATGCACCCAGACGTTCGCGCTATGCCGAGGTTAAAAAACAAATAAAGCCACTCACTGCTGATGATATTGAACAAATTCGCCAGCAGGCATATAGCGCAGGCTTCGAGGAAGGGAAAACTGAGGGGCATGAGCAAGGCCGTCAAGCAGGGTTTGAAGTTGGAAAACAAGAAGGGCATCAAGAAGGACTGCAGCAAGGTCTTGTTGCAGGTCAGTCACAAATAGACCAGCAAACTATACAACTCAAAAGTCTAATTACTCAATTGGTTGATCCAATAAATGAACAAAGGAAGCAAGTAGAGCAAGCAACCTTAAATGTCGCTTTAGCACTTGCGCGTACAGTTATACATCGCGAATTGAAACTTGATTCCAGTTCAATACAATCAGCTTTAACACAAATTTATCAAAGCTTACCAAAACTGGATCAAGGGCTTGTTTTATCCGTTAATCCTGCAGATGAAATACATATACAAAATATTCTTGAATCTCTGGATAACAGTATCGAACTAAAGCAAGATCAAAACATTATGGTGGGTGGTTGTGTACTAGAAACCTCTAGCCAGCTAATTGACTACACCATCGAGAAACGATTTCAAAAAGTAGTACATTCAATGTTATTGAATGCGATCGAATCAGAGCATGAGCTATCTTCGTTAGAAACTTCCAGCACCATTAAAGAGTTAAGTGATTATCCATCTGATTTATTAGATAAAGTGGATGAGTCTGTTGATAAGGCAGCAGAAAGTGCTAAATGTACAAACGAATCAGTAGATCATTCGAATAGAGAAAGGGTAGAGTCAAATCAACTGGTTGAAGGGGCTTCAGGTTGTAGTGATGTATTAGATGACAATACCATTCAAGATGATAGTGGTACTTTAGACAGTAGTGATACTTTAGACAGTAGTGACACCTCAGGCGACTGTGATGACTGATTCATTTTCGGTCGATAACCCTATCACTGTTAATTTAAATACATTAGTGAATGCTATTCCTGCACAAATCCACCCGGAAATAAGTGGACGCTTAACTAGAATGGTCGGGCTTACGCTTGAGGCCGTGGGTTGCCACAGTATTGTCGGTGATCGTTGTATTATTCATGGCGCAAGTGGGCAGGAAATTGAAGCAGAAGTAGTAGGCTTTGATGGTGACCGAACGTTCTTGATGCCTTTAACCACTGCCGACGGACTTAAACCCGGCGCGCTTGTTACACCAGCTGATACGATTAATGAAATTCCTGTTGGCTGGGGCTTGCTTGGCCGTGTATTGGATGGTGCAGGTAATGTTCTTGATGGAAAAGGTCCAATTGAGGCTGATTCACATATTCCTTTTAATGGCAGTATTATTAACCCACTTCAACGAGCTCCTATTCGTGAACCACTAGATGTTGGTATTAAAGCGATCAATGGTTTATTAACCGTAGGTGTCGGTCAGCGGATAGGTTTATTTGCGGGCAGTGGTGTCGGTAAAAGTATGCTCTTGGGTATGATGACCCGCTTCACGAATGCCGATATTGTTGTCGTTGGGCTAATTGGCGAACGAGGCCGAGAAGTAAAAGAGTTTATTGAAGACATACTTGGTGATGAAGGTTTGTCTCGTTCGGTGGTTGTGGCATCACCAGCAGACGATTCACCATTGATGCGATTAAGGGCATCCATGCTCACTACCAGGATTGCAGAGCATTTTCGCGATCAGGGAAAGCGAGTATTATTGCTTATGGACTCTTTGACACGTTATGCGCAAGCTCAACGAGAAATAGCATTATCTGTAGGAGAGCCACCCGCAACACGAGGTTATCCACCTTCAGTTTTTGCAAAAATACCTCAATTGGTTGAAAGAGCAGGAAATGGAAAACCTGGCGAAGGTTCAATCACTGCTTTTTATACCGTACTAACAGAAGGAGATGATCAGCAGGACCCTATCGCTGATGCGGCACGTGCTATTTTGGATGGTCATATCGTGTTATCACGAAGTTTGGCTGAGGAAGGGCATTACCCAGCAATTGATGTAGAAGCTTCTATCAGTCGAGTAATGCCTAATATTATTGCTCCGGCACACTTGGGTAGTGCTCAGAAATTTAAACAAATTTATGCTCGCTACCAACAAGCTCGAGACTTAATTAGTGTGGGTGCTTATGTTCCGGGTTCTGACCCTCAAACAGATTTTGCCATTGAAAGAATTGAAAGAATGAAGCAGTTTTTACAGCAGGGCTTAGGTGATAAGGCTGGCGTTGAAGTTTCTGTTTCGCAATTGGCAAATGTGATTGCGCCTGCGAAAGGTAATTAATAGACAGGAGGGTTTCGTTTGAAGAAGAAATCAGAGCGTTTAAAAATCGTCCTGGATGTCGCTAAACGTAATGAGCAAAAAGCACTCGATGCTTTGACAGGAAAACGACGCTACCTAGACCAGCAACAAGAGCAGTTAGATGGTTTAAAGTCCTACCAAGTTCAATATATGACAGAGATGAAAACAAATATGACCGGCGGGTCGCTGTCAGTGCAAAACTTACAAACTTACCAATCATTTATGTCTCAAATTGATCAAGCCATTCAGCAGCAAAAAAATACGCTACAAATTGCGCAGCAAGAATATAATTTAGCACTCGAAAATTGGACCGCATACCATCAAAAGCGCAAAGGAATGTCTGACTTAATTGATCGCTACAAAGGGGAAGAAGAAGTTGTTCGTGATAAAAAAGAGCAGAAGCAGTTAGAAGATGATCTAACTGCCCGGCGTTATCAGAATTAAGGGCAGGTTATTGACGTTCGCCGATAAATACTCTTAAAACAAATCTTCAATTGATAAGTAACGTTCGCCTGTATCATAATTAAACGTCAATACGCGGCTACCAGCGGGCATATCCGCTTCTTTTCGCTTGATTGCAGCAAGACTAGCCCCCGTTGAAATTCCGACAAAAATCCCTTCCTTCAATGCGCATTGCCTAGCCATTTCAAAGGACTCATCTTCATCTACAAGTATGGAACCTGTTAGAATATCAGTATTCAGAATCTTAGGAATAAAACCAGCTCCAATACCTTGTAAGCGGTGTAGCCCTTTTTCTCCACCACTTATAACCGGTGACTTTGAAGGCTCTACTGCAAAAGCTTGAAAGTTAGGGAAGGCGTCTTTTAGAACTTCTGAACAGCCAGTAATATGACCGCCGGTGCCAACACCTGTGATGAGATAATCTAATCCATCCGGGAAGTCAGCAAGTATTTCTTGAGCAGTAGTTGCTCGGTGTACTTCTGAATTAGCCAAGTTTTCAAACTGTTGTGGCATCCAGCTATTGTCGTGTTCTTCTAATAGTTCCATGGCCTTGTTGATACTACCCATCATGCCTTTTTCTTTTGGAGTAAGTACCAATTCAGCACCCAACGCTTTGAGATACTTACGGCGCTCAATCGTCATTGACTCAGGCATCGTAAGAATTAATTTATAGCCTTTAACCGCAGCGGCTAAAGCCAAGCCGATACCTGTATTACCTGATGTAGGTTCGATGATGACAGTATCCTTATTAATAATGCCTTCTTTTTCTGCGGCCTCAATCATTGCAGGGCCAATTCGATCTTTAATGCTACTGCCAGGATTAAATCGTTCTATTTTCATCCATACTTCGATATCGTCACGAAATAAATGATTAATACGTACGTGAGGCGTGTTACCAATAGTTTGTAAGATGTTGTCGCATTTCATAATGACTTCCTTCGCTTATGTGTGGTGGTGTTGTTATTGTAAAAATTACATATAAAAACTGTTGTCTTAATTAATGACGAAAAAATTGAATTCATAGGGTAAACTATCGCATTCAAAAAAACGATAAAACAATTAAGGATAAAGTTGTGGAAGTATATGAGGAGCAAGTTCAAGCGTCTGATGGTCTGGCACTAAACTATTACCACTGGGTACCCGAAAATTCAAAAGCAGCAATCGTTATCTCTCACGGCTGGAGTGAACATGCCGGTCGATATCATGCTTTAGCAGAATGGTTTGCAGGCCAAGGCTATGAAGTACATGCCTTGGATCACCGTGGGCATGGTAAATCTGAAGGTAAAAGAGGTCACGTAAACAGATGGTTAGATTATGCGGAAGACCTTGAGCAGCTTCGTTTATCCTTAGATCAACCGCATCAATATCTATTAGGTCATTCAATGGGCGGAATGATTAGCATTCTTCACTTATTAGAATACCCCAATCGTTTTGCAGCAGTAGCATTAAGTGGCCCGGCTTCAGATGTTTCGATCCCTGTTTCAAAGCTGAAAACGTTCTTAGGTAAAACCATGAGTTCTGTGCTGCCAAAATTATCACTTACTAATGATATAGATCCATCTGTTGTCTGTTCAGATCCCAAAATTGTTGATGACTATGTCAATGATCCTTTTACCCATGGAAAAGTGACAGCGCGGTGGTTTAATGAATATTTAAAAACCATTGAGCGTGTAAAGCAGGATGCAAGTGACATTAAAACCCCCACTGCGATATGGCACGGGGCAGGTGACACACTTGTAGAGCCTTGGGTAAGTGAAAACCTATTTCAGAATTTAGAAATGGAGCACCGGCAACACAAGCTGATTGATGATGTATTACATGAAATATTGCTTGAACCAAACTGGTTAGAAACTGCCGAAGATATGACGGCATGGTTATCACGTTTTTGATGTATAGCTCCTGAGACTGGATTCATATAAAATGCAGCTCTTTTTGGGAACTCCCATCAGTTTATTGTTAGGTAGGTTATTTTACGAATGTTAGAAGTTAACCCTATTGTTCAGAAAATCAAAGATATGCGTGATCGTTCAACAACGCTTAGGGGGTATCTTTGACTTCGATGTTAAGAAAGAACGCCTTGTTGAAGTTGAAAGGGAATTAGAGGACCCTGCTGTTTGGGATGACCCGGATAATGCTCAAACTCTAGGTCGCGAAAGGTCTGGTCTTGAAGCTGTTGTAGACACAATAGAAACACTGGAATCAGGTTTAAATGATGCCCAAGAGCTGTTAGATATTGCTGTTGAAGAACAAGATGAAGACACTGTACCTGAAGTTGAAAGCGAGTTAGCAGGCCTCTCTGAAAAGCTTGAAATACTTGAGTTCAGACGTATGTTTTCAGGCGAAATGGATGCGAATAACGCCTTCTTGGATATTCAGTCTGGCTCAGGTGGTACAGAGGCTCAAGACTGGGCAAGCATGATATTGCGAATGTACTTACGCTGGGGAGAGCAAAAAGGTTTCAAAACGGAATTAGTCGAATCATCTGCTGGTGATGTTGCAGGAATCAAAGGTGCAACGATTCAATTTACCGGTGAATATGCTTTCGGATGGTTACGTACAGAGACCGGTGTTCATCGCTTGGTTAGAAAGTCACCCTTTGACTCCGGCAGTCGACGGCATACCTCCTTTGCATCGGTGTTTGTATCGCCAGAGATTGACGATAATGTTGACATAGATATTAATCCGGCCGATTTACGGATCGATACTTATCGTTCGAGTGGCGCTGGTGGCCAGCATGTTAATACTACTGACTCCGCTGTACGAATAACCCATGAGCCTAGCGGTATTGTCGTGCAGTGTCAGAACCAACGATCACAACATCAAAACAAAGACAAAGCCATGCAACAGTTGCGCGCAAAACTGTATGAGCAAGAAATGCTAAAACGCTCTGAGGCATCGCAAGCACTAGAAGAAACAAAGTCTGATATCGGTTGGGGGAGTCAAATCCGCTCTTACGTATTGGATGCATCACGCATTAAAGATCTACGAACAAACGTCGAAACTAGCAACTGTAATGCAGTGTTAGACGGCAACTTAGATCAGTTTATTGAAGCAAGTTTGAAGAAAGGCCTTTAGGAAATATTTATGTCTGATAAGCAAAGCACACCTACTGAACAACAAAACCCAATTGAACAGCAAGAAGATCAAAATAAACTGATTGCTGAGCGACGGGGAAAGCTTGATAAATTACGAGAAGATTGTAGCGCAAATGGTCACCCAAATGACTTTGATCGTCAGCATAAAGCGGGCGACCTTCAAGCAGAGTTTGGTGCATTAGACAAAGAAGCTTTGGTAGAGCTAAATAAACCCATTAGTATTGCTGGCCGGGTGATGCGAAGGGGTGGACCTTTTCTGGGTGTGCAAGATGTTTCCGGTACGATTCAGTGTTACTTAGGCAAGAAGCTTCAAAAAGTATCTAAAGCTTGGGAGCACCTGGACTTGGGTGATATTGTCGGCGCAAGCGGTTTCTTGAGAAAATCAGGTAAAGGTGACTTGTATGTTGAAGTTGAATCAGTAGAAAATCTTCAAATTTTGACTAAATCACTACGCCCATTACCTGATAAATTTCACGGTTTGGCTGATCAGGAAATTAAATATCGCCAGCGATATATTGACCTGATTGCAAACGAAGAAACGCGAAAAACATTTAAAATCCGTTCTGAAATCGTCACAAGTATTCGCCAGTTCTTATCAAAACGAGATTTTATGGAAGTGGAAACACCCATGTTACAGGTGATTCCAGGTGGCGCAACAGCGAAACCTTTTGAAACCCATCACAATGCATTAGGTATCGATATGTTTTTACGTATTGCGCCTGAATTGTATCTAAAGCGTTTGGTGGTTGGTGGTTTTGAGCGAGTTTTCGAAATTAACCGAAACTTCCGTAATGAAGGTTTATCGACGCGTCATAACCCTGAATTTACAATGATTGAATTTTATCAAGCCTATGCAAATTACAATGACTTGATGAACTTAACCGAAGACATGTTGCGCACCGTTGCACAAGATGTAATGGGCACAACCGATATTAAAAATACAGTGAAAGACCGTGAAGGTAATATCACTCAGGAAACCTTATACGACTTTAATCAGCCATTTGTTCGAATGACCATGGTTGAAGCCGTGCTTAAGTATAACCCTGAGTTTGACGCGGTTATTTTTGATGCGCCGGAAGAAAATATCGAAACCTTAAAAGCTTATGCAAAGCAGGTTGGTGTACCTGATTCAGCTAAACAAGCTGCTTGGGGTGCAGGTAAATATATTTGTGAAATATTCGAAGAAACTGCCGAAGAAAAACTCGATCAGCCGACATTTATAACGGCATACCCTTGGGAAGTTTCTCCCTTGGCGCGACGTAATGATGCAAACCCATTTGTAACGGATCGCTTTGAATTTTTTGTAGGTGGACGTGAACTTGCAAACGGTTTCTCTGAATTAAATGATGCCGAAGACCAGAAAGAGCGTTTCCTAAAACAGGTCGCTGAAAAGGATGCGGGTGATGATGAAGCAATGCATTACGACGCCGACTACATTGCCGCTTTGGAATATGGCATGCCTCCAGCAGCAGGTGAAGGGATTGGAATCGATAGACTGGTGATGTTATTCACAGACTCACCATCAATTCGAGACGTGATTTTATTTCCTCATATGAAACCACAGGCTTAACTAAAAAGAGAGCTTGGCATGGATGATATGGCATTAAGCCAACAAAAAGGTAGCCTTAGTGACTCTTGGCAAAATGTTTTACAAGACCAGTTTGAGTTACCTTATTTTAAATCATTGCGTGCTTTTTTAAGTGCTGAGAAACAAGCGGGGAAAACTATCTTCCCGCCCAACTCTGACATCTTCAATGCATTAAATCATACGCCATTTAAAGCAGTTAAAGTCGTTATCTTGGGGCAGGACCCATACCATGGTCTAAATCAAGCACACGGCTTTTGCTTTTCTGTTCAGCCGGGCGTAAAAACGCCACCTTCGTTAAAAAACATCTACAAAGAGCTAAATACTGATATAGGTATGGATATTCCGAATCATGGCTACCTAAGTTCATGGGCCGACCAAGGCGTGTTATTACTCAATGCCGTGCTAACAGTAGAGAAAGCAAAAGCAGGCGCACATCAAGGAAAAGGCTGGGAAAAATTTACTGACCGTATAATTCAATTACTGAACGAACAGCGAGATGGCATTGTTTTCTTGCTTTGGGGAAGCTACGCACAAAAAAAAGGCCAATTTATAGATCGGTCAAAACACTGTGTGATCACCGCGCCTCACCCTTCGCCGCTATCCGCTTACAGAGGTTTTTTTGGAAGCAAGGTATTTTCAAGAACGAATGAATATGTACTGAAGAACGGCCAGTCAGCGATCAACTGGGCGTCATTGTTAGAGAGTAAAAACCTAAGGAAAGCAAACGAGCAACTCAGCATGTTTAGCTGACTCAGAGTAATTCATTTCAACACCATAAGTACTCATCATATAGAATAGCATTTTAAGCTCAAACCCATACCTTGAAGTTGCCACGAGTTGGTTTTCAATCTTGTTCAAATTATCTAAATGTTTAAAGCAAGTTTTATCAGAAGTTTTTAAAACAAGCGCCGGTTTTTGTATTTCATTACCGCTGATACTAATCGTTAATTTTGACTTAAATGCATCATCATCCGAATGAAGTAGCACATAGATTAACGGTTCAATAAAACCATTGAAAAGTTCCTCTGGAACCATGTGAGCAGTAGATAAGGGGGAGGTGATGACAAACTTTAAGCTATTCGGTATTTGGCCTTTGTTAGGCAGAATTTTGTTAGTCAGTTCATTCAGGTTTAGTTTTGTAGAGCTTAGAGTTCGATCGGGATTGGTGATAACTCTTAGTTTGTTTATCAGTTTAGTTGCCCTGCCTGTCAGCTCGATAAGATCTGACGCCGACTCTTCAACTTCCTCGGTCTCAAGTTCGCTAGTCTCTTCTAATATTTGAGCAACAGAGTTAATGCCATTTATCGCATTGAGTAGCTCATGAATAAATGTTGATAAGAAATAATTATCGACTTGTTCCACTTAACAACACCTCCGACTTCTTATTTTTAAATATTGGGTACTTTGCACGACAACACGCACCAACCAATCCAGTAACTTTTTTAGCCGGAATCCCTCTATTTACCAAGCGGTATTTCCAAAACCCTAACGAACCGCAGAATAAATCACTTCTAGTATCTGTTTAAAATCCCAGGGTTTCGCAATATATTCCTGAATAGTGCCCGTCAGTTCAGGATTCTTAAATAGAGCCTCAACTTCCTCCTGATTTGCAGAGGTTAAAACACGAAAGACTTCAGGCGAAAATGTTCTACAGTGATCAAGCAACTGATGCCCTTTAGTCTGAGGCATACGTTGGTCAGAGATAATAATCTTTATTGTGCATTCAGCTTGTTTGAGTAACTCAATTGCATTCTCCGCTGACAATGCCGTCAATATTTCAATGTCAGATATTTTTGAAAAATACCGCTTAAACACTTTGCAATTCATTTCATCATCATCGACGAATAATACTGTTATATTTGAATCCATAATTAGTACAACATCCCTCTATAAATAAGTTGAACAAAACCGCTTACCACTGGTATTGAAAGTAAATCTACCCATAGACATTACGTTTTAATCAACTATATTCACTCCTTTTCATATTGCCCTTATTTAAGTGTTAAGTCTGTGCTGTTATTAGCAGTCTGCGTAGACGCTTTTGTTTACTTTTTATATATGCTCTCGGATATCAATTTAGACGCACCCGCTACACTCAGGTGATCATCATCAAAGTAAAGTGCTTTACCATCGGCAACGGCAGGGCAATATTGAGAGCCACAGAGTATTTCAAACGGTTTTATGGCAACTAAGTTATGGCCATATTTCAGCGTGTCTAGCTTGCTAATGATAAAGTCATTTCTATTAAAGTAATAATCTGAAGTTGTAGACTTTTCTAGATCAAACATTGGTTTATCTCCAAAGGCAGTAAGTGGAGTAATTGCTTTTCTAATATGTACTGGTAATTCTGGAATCGGATAAAGTAAATATACTGTTTTACCAGAATTTAAAAGTCGAGTGATGATGTCATTCAAACTGAGCCAGTAAATCTCTCTATAGTTAGAGTCTTTAGAGATAGAGTTTTGATATAGCTCAGTGAACTTATTAACAGGATCTTGATTCGGAAGATTTGGATATGTACTTTTATGGTCACCATATAAAAATGCGCTATATCTGAACCCTAATAAAACATTCTCTATAGACTCGTCATTTTCTAAATATTTTAGAGATTCTTTAACCCAATTAGAACAACCTGGATTTTTGACATCAAATAATAATGCTGGTGGGCAACCACTAAAACTAAGGTGTAAAAGACCTGAACTATCTTGCTCTAGCATCTGGGCGAGAGCAAAGGAAGGCTCCACAACATGGCTGTCTCCGAAACTTGCCCAATTTATATTGTCTCCAAAATACCTGCAGGCTGAGTCAGGTTTCAGGTATTCACTCCCACTAGTGTGACACGCTTTTCGTTTAGGGCTATATTTAATGGTGTCCGCATAGGTTGTTCTTTCAAAGCGGTTCTCAAAACCTTTAAACAAGTGACCAGATAGACCTACTGATATAAACAAAGCAATTGATGCTGCAGAGTATTTAAAGATAGAACTTCCCGAAAAAGTTACTTTATTTCTAAATGGTTTTTCAATATAACGAAAGCTCATAATTGATAATACGAATGTTAGCGCAATAGCCCCCATAAAAAGCACGGGGCCTGGGTCGCCAATCGTTTTCAAACGGAGAAACGCAAACAGTGGCTGATGCCATAAATACATTGAATATGAAATTAACCCTACAGCAACAAATAACCTATTAGATAGAAATTGACCAACATAGGTTTTACCATCACTAAAGACGATAATTGCACATGTCCCTAAAACAGGAATTAGGGTATAAAAACTAGGGAACGGAGTGTGCTCATGAAAAAATACGATAGAAAAAACTATTAATATTAAACCAAAAATTCCAATGAATTCTCTTTTCCATTTCTCAATAATTAAGGCATTCAAGTTAACAAAAGCAATAAGAGAGCCTAAAAAAAGCTCCCATGCTCGGCTAAAAATTAAGTAAAAATTTGCATCTACAGCGCCTATTTTTGATAAGTATTGTGAACAAATTAGGGACATGACTGATAAAACGACCAACAAAGATATAAGCCGTTTTCTACCAATGTACCAAAGTGTGGTCATCATAATTGGGAAAAAAATGTAGTATTGTTCCTCAACCGCTAGGCTCCACGTATGCAGTAGTGGTTTTTCATCTGACGCTGTGGAAAAATAGCCGCTACTTAAATAGAAAAATATATTCGAAGAAAAGGTTGCTACTGAAACAAGGCTTTGAGAATAGTCTTTCAATAGCTCTACAGGCATTAAAATAAATGCAGCGATGGTAGTAAATAATAGAACAATACTTAATGCTGGAAGGATTCTTCTAGCACGACGTTCATAGAAATTAATGATTGAGAATTGACCGCTACTGATTTCATCTATAATAATCGATGTAATCAAGTAGCCGCTAATCACAAAGAAAATATCAACGCCAATATACCCACCTTGAAACCAAGAAAACCCGCCATGAAATAAAATAACAGGCAATACCGCTAAGGCTCGAAGACCATCAATTTCCTTTCTATATTGCAAGTCTGCACTCCTTATTACGCGTCATGTAAACGAACGTTTATAGACATAATGACTCTGCACTAGAGTGCTGACCTGAGTTTTATGGCTTAGCCGAAAAACTCAGCCAGAGCCGTAATATAGTTGTTACGCTAAGAAATGGGAAGCCAGTCCGATGAAAAAATAGCATAATATTCATCGATTTAGACAACTATTCAGTTATCAATTTTGGAAGCTGGGAGCGAATTGATTGAGCCACCTTCAATGCTAAAAAATCATATCCCTCTTTTGTAAAGTGAACATCTCCTTTCATCTTTTGAATAGCAGGGATTTTTAGCAAGGCATGAGAATGTAGGTCATTAATAATAACGCCGTTCTTATCTGCAATTTCTTCTACGATAAGATTGTAAGCAATTTCGTCACCTTCTTTTATGCAGGTTTCATATTTTGGGACAGGAGTTGTAGTAGACCAAATGAGGGTTGAATGTGTACTTTTCAGTTTCCGTATTATTTTAGTCATGCTTTGCTTGTACTCAGCCGGAGTGGACGTAATAGTTCCGTTGACTTTATCTCTATGCCCCTTATTTTTTGATTTAGGGTTTCTATAACAGATATCCCATAAGCCCCAGTTAAACAGAATGATATCCCACTTGCGAGTGCCTAGCCATTTGTCGAGATTACCGAGGCCATAGGATGCGTATTTACCATTAACGGGTATACGAAAGATATCTGCTTTGCCTTTAAGTAGTTCTCTGACTGGAACCGTATAGCCAATCGAGATTGAATCACCAATAATCAACACATTGGGTAAAGCTGGGTTATCATCAGGGTTTTCAAATGCTTTCGAGAACTTTTTACCGGTGTATAGTTCACTTTCACTGGCCAGCTTTTCTTTAGAGTAAGCTATTTGTGTTATAAGTAAGAAAGTTGCGAATAATCGAAGGAAGAGTATAAATGTAATTCTCATATTATGCCTTTAGCTTAAAAAGAGAACGAGGCGCAGAAAATACAAAAGTCAGATCTCCACTGCTAACCTCAAAATATTTCATAAGATTGTTTGAGTATATAAAATTCATTATTCTTATTCTATAGAAGTTCCGCAAGTTGACTTGGTTGAACAGCATTGTTCAAGTGTTGATTTTGAGATGCTCGCGACATAGATTTTTGATTCTAATAAAATTAGTATCATCGACGAGTAAAGACACAATAAATCAAGAGTACCATGCATAAAAGAGAGGGGGGAAGAAAGGGGGAATGATGCGCTGAACAATTTCAAACTGCGATTAAATCGAAGTAGTGGCTTTGTTAGGTTAGGAAAAAGTATTCTTTTTTAAGGTTGGGTTGAAAATACCATTATGATAAGGCGGTAGATGAGAAGAGTTATGTGTCTAAGTAGTATAAAAAATTGTGGAAAGAATTTTTTGGTCTATATTTAAGGCAATACAATTTAATGTAATAAATAACACCAACTAATTAAGGTAGAAAATTAATGAAATTAAATATTCTCGGCACCGGTGCGTTAGCATTTTGTTTATCGGCTTCTCTACCTGCTTTTGCAGAAATCTCAGAAGGTGATGCTGAAGTTGCAGCTTCATTTTCGATCAGTATGCCTGATGAAGGAGATGATACAACAACATTTATTGGTAGTTATGGTGTTATGATGTCTGACACAGTGCAGGCCGAAGCTGGCTTGTTTTATGCTGAGTCAGCTGGTTTAAGTTTTGGCCAGTTATCACTGGGCGGTGAATTTTATCCAGCACCAAGAGCTGAATTGATGCCTTACCTCGGTGGCGGTTATTCAATATCTATTGGTGATTTTGATGATAGTGACTTCTTTAATTTAAGAGCAGGTGTAAAAACTTTCGTCTCTGAAAGCACCACTGTGTTTGGTGAAATTATAAGATTAGAAGCGGTTGATTCTGATTTTAGTGATTTTGGACAAACTCAGCTATTAGTTGGCTTCTCAGTCTTCTTTTAAGTCTTAACGTCAATGATAAGGTGCGTATCGCTCGCACCTTAATTACAGCGCTTATTTTACTTATCTATTTCTAGCTTAAATGCTCGTTTCTCATTTTCGAATTCAACCAGAATAAATGTTTTATTTTCAAATTTAGCTAGATTAAGTGTCGGCTCATCATTTTTGTCCATCTGTAAACCTAAAGCTTGCTTTGATAATTCAATTCCTCTTTCAGTATCCCATAAAAATAAATAATTACCTGTAATCGCGGCAGTATAACGCCAGCTATTCAGGAACATACAGTCGAGTATTTTTGAAGAGCCACGTAATTTTTTAGGTTTTGTCCCTTTTGGCCAAGTGTCAAAGACATAAGGAACATTGCTATTAGTAATATCTACAATATGCATACGTGAATACCAATAACGTCTACCTCTACCTCCATCAGTAACAAAACCAGCTGCTGCGACTAAATTCCCATCAGGTGACTCGCTAGCGCAAGAGACCTTTTCCCACTTCCATGTGGTATCAAATAGTTCAATAATATTTTTATGCTTGTTAGTGAATTTTTTTCCTGAAATTTGCGTGAATTTTGGAATGGTTTGTACTGGTGTAGTTTTCAGTTTGATCGCTCTTGGTGTGGTTTGACCAAGTACTTCTAAATTCATTTTAAGTGCTGCGCTTTCAACTGCTCTGTATATCGCATTTAAGCCAGCAGCATTTTGTGTGAGCCCATCAGAAGGAGGGTTACCTCTTATACCCATTGGCGTAGTAACAAAGCTTTCAGATAAAGCTGTTTCATCAACATAGCGCAGATCTGCTTGTGCCGTAGCAGTGTATGTTTCCGCTAATGAAGGAATAACCTCTAAGCTGAGGTAAACACGCACAATTCCATCAATAGCGTACTGTTCTGCATTCTCTAAGAAGTCTTCAGCGGTCAGTAGGGCGGTAGGATCTTCTAATTGGCTCCAACCATTTTTTAATTCTTCAGCTTTATCTTTATCTAAAACGGTCACATTATTCTCAAACAAAATTGTTTCCAGATGGTTCCTCGCATGACGCTCAAAGCGTTTTGCGCCATCTGTTTGTGAAAATACCATGACAGCAACTTTTTCAAACTCTACTGCGTAAGCAGAGTTAGTGAAGAGTAAAGTAAGACCAAAGGTATATGTGAAAAGCTTTAGTAATTTAAACATGAGTTGTAAATCCGGGTTATCAAAATTTTATAGTTCTAATATAAATCAGTTAGAAAGTGCATAACTAAGCTTGGACTTGAAACGTTTTGATAAATTTAATGCAAGCAGATCTAGAGCAAAATTTTCACTAACGGGGTTCCAGCCAGTTAAGCCACTAAAACTATCTTTCATAATAATATGATTAGTATTATTGATTTGTTGATTAACTTTACCGTTAAAACGATAGTCAGTGCCATTTGGGTTTTTAGGGTTATTTCGAGACTCAAAAGTACCGCTTGCAAGCAATGTAATGTCGATATGTTTTGACTTAGCTTGTACTTTGTTGGTGGCAGTGTTTGCTACGTCAGAAACAGGTTTGGATGAAGACACGATGGCTCCATATAAAGTTATGGTCTCTCTGAGAGCATCGCAAGCTTTTTCCCAATATGTATGCTCATTGTTGACGACAGTACTACACCATAGCTTAACTTTTTGACCCTCAAATACGGCCCGTATGGCTGCTTTTTTTAGTTCTTTTTTACTACAAGATAAACTGCTTGAATTTTGCTTTGCTAATTGCAAATATTTATTGTTTCGACTGTATTTTAGAATATTTTTCCACCTTGTCTTTGCACCGCAGGAGTTATTCTGACTCAGGTCAATATCAGCAACTAGTGCGAGGGCTTGTTCAGAAATACCAAGCTGTAAGTTCAGCGGTGCTATTTCCAATATTTGATGACTAAGGGCTTTGGCTTCCAGTGCAAGTTTTGAGCGTGTTGCAGGCTCTGAGTGATTTGCAAACTGATTACTTACACTATTAAGTTCATTTAGAAGTATTTTAGCTGTTTTAAATTTGGGTGTATTAATATCAAACTTTGCCTCAACTGAATTTAATTTTGACTGTTCTATATCGCTAGAAGCTGATGTAAGCAATTTGAAACTTATTCTCTCAAATAACTTTCTGGCAAGCTTTACTTTTTCCAGGCGAACCAAGAACTGGGTGTTAGGGTCATCGCTTTGATCTAATAACTTTTGAAGTTTGCTTAACAACGTTAGTGAAAATGAGCGTTCTTTTTGAGTTTTAACCGATTGCTTCGACACTTTAACGAGCGTCCATAGTTGGCAGTTCTCTTGGTCGAGCCAAATGTCATCAACTTCGACCTCTTCTAAAGTATTATCTACGGTTAAAGTAGATAGTGACTCAATATCCTGTCGGCTTTGCCCGCTGGAGTTTAAGGCTTCAGATACAGTGAGCTGGCTTTTGACTTTAATTCTGACCGATGAGGCTAAATCCTCAATAGCCTGTCGTTTGGAGGTTTGAATAGCAAGACTTATGTCTTGATTTCTAACTAGCTCCGCGCTCATGCCAAAATAATATTCAGCTGAGTTCTTGGGAGTAGTGATCCAGCTTGGCTGGTCCGAAGCTTCCATGAAGTCACAGGATGCTGAAGCTAATATATCAGGGCTAGAAATAAGTACTAGGCTACATAAGATGAAAGTGTATAACGAGCGGGGTTTAATCAATTTACTAAGCCTCTTAAATTATATTGCTGAGCCATATAAGCATACCGTTAATGAACTCAGAACAAGTTATTTTTAACCTTAATGGTTTTAGTATATGCGCTATATTAAGTTGTGTTTTTTTTATTGCGGCACAGGTGTCTTCATCAAACAAGGAAGCGACCAGTTAAGTAGTTCTTTGAGTTGTGGTAGTAGAAGACCTTAATGATATTTTGTATATCTTGGAGGAGGGGAATATGGTCCGCCCTTCAGGATTCGAACCTGAGGCCTGTCCCTTAGGAGGGGACCGCTCTATCCAGCTGAGCTAAGGGCGGAAAGCGAAAATTATATACAAAACAGTCTGTTAAGACTAGCGCTAAATATGACTAATAAATGCTCCTTCATTCTTTCGCACAGATTCTGCATATTATTTTCAATTCGTCCCTTTGCTTGGCTTCTAAAGCCTTTTTAAGGTTTAGTTCTGCTTTGCAATTTCAAAGGTGACAATGGATGACACCCTAAGTTGGATAAGGGGAGTGTGGGCCGTAACAGAAATACAATGAAGGTTATTTGTTTGCTTTTGTTAGAGCCTTATCCCATAAAAGTTTCATAAAGCGACGTTGGGTTTTGGATAAAGTAGGCCAAAGAATTTGTTTTTTGGTAAAGAAGTTTTCATCATTTAAATGAAATCTATCAATTTCATCAGCCGTTAATTGGCTTTTGATAGTAATATTGACTGGCGCGCTGGCAATACCTTTAGCAATAACCTTAAACTGAAATTCTTCACTTAGGGTGTAATTTATCCAGTCTTCCGCAATTTTCTTATGTAAGGGCTTATCTGCTAGATTCTTGCTGATGGCATGTCCATCAATCCATGTTGTTATACCTTCCTTCGGGCTAGCCATTTTCCAAATTTGCCCTTGCTTTGCTAACTCAGGAAAAGAGAATCCCCAAGCTGTACCGATTAAATTATGTTCAAGGTCAGATGCTTTATCAACACCGTACCATAAATTTCCAGCTTGCTTAATTAATGAGGTTAGCTTCTGCTCTAACTCTGGACTCGATAACTTGCTGGTATTATTTAATTCTTTAGGCCTGATACCTAAAGCAAGCGCAGTAATGTAAATATTTACCTCAGAGTAATCTGAGTTGATAGTGTAGTGTCCTTTAAATTTAGGTTCCCAAAATACATTCCAGGAATCAGGCTCAGGCTGTACAAGCTTACTATTATAAGCCAGCCCATAAGGCCCGTGAACCAGTGGGACTGAATAAACGACTCCTTTTGTCGTGCTGTAATCAGCGTATTGTAAATCTGGAAATATTTTCGTGTAGTTTGGTATGTTTTCTATGTTGATGGGTAGAATCAGCTGCTTGTCGATTAGTTTATAGCGATAGTCTTTTAATATATTGTGGCTTGGGGCAATGACGTCGGCTGTGCCATTATTAATAGCATTAATATAATCACTTTCTGATGATACGTAGGTAACACTAAAATTCACTGGTAAGCTATACTTTGTTGCCATTAAGTGTTCAAAATACCGTACCTGCTCAGCTGGAGCATAACCCTCCCAAGTTAGTAAATTGATTACGACCTTTGCATGTATTGCAGGGGATGAAATAAAAAATAGAACCACCAAGGTAATAAAACGGATTCTGAAAATAGTTGTCATACAAGAGCTCCAAATTTTTTAGCGTATGAAACATATTGCAGCCAAATGATCTGCTTATTCATTTGCGATTGAAACATAATAGGCGTAAATCTGGTCATAACGACCACTCTTTTTTAATCGCTTAAGTTGTTTGTTAAACGTGTCGCGGGCCTTAATGCTTCTAAACAAAAATCCACTTTCATTTTTACCAAACAGTGGAAATGTGTCGACTTCTAGCTGCATGTTTATTTTACCTTCGCGTGCAAGTGAGGACCTGAAATAGCGAAATATCTGCATATCGAGTTGAACAACATCTACCCGATCTAAGAAGAGCATTTTCAGTTGTAAGGCTTGGTTGTGATGCTCGCTATAAAAAGGATTGTTGAGCGCCATCTCTGCATATTCTGGTCCGAGGGACGCTGTCGCACCTTGCCAGGACAATATGCGGTAGTTGCCTAAATCACTAATTTTTTTGAACTGGTAGTTATTACTTTTGAGAGTGAATGCGTAGTTAGTATACGTATAGGCAATATCAGAAAAGTAACCCTTTAGATCTTCTCTTTCAATCACTTCTGGGTTGACGTCGCTGACTACGTCAACTAAGCCTTGTCGATAAGACAGTATGCGTCGTGCATATGGATAATAAACGTTGGTAATTTCATAGCCTAAGGGTGTCAGGCTCTCTGAAATGATATCAATTAATATTCCGTTTTCAGTTTCAGGCATCACCCAGGGAGGGAGGGAGTTACCAAATGCGACCTTAAGCCGCTCACTAGAGAGACTCGCGTATGAACAAGTAATACATAAACAAAATAGAATAATCTTGAGTCGCATCCCATCCACCTCTCAGAGTTAAAACTGACAATTAGTATAGTTTAGGAATTAGGTGTTAGCTTGATTAAATTTATTATTTTAAGGTGCAATCATCTGGTTGTTAGGCAAAACTATACCTCAGATAATTGGTTTTTGTATTGAATATTGATCTCATGTTGATCACTCTGAAAATGAACTTTTTAGATGAATAAGACAAGCCTTTGCCTGATGTAAAGTGATTACTTATGAGCTTGGAATATGCCCTTTGATATCCATCATTATTTCTACTAAGGTAATTATTGAGCTAAATAATTAGACTGTTCGGAGATTAAATGAAATGCGTTTTATTGATAAGTCTTCATACTTTTTTCTTGTCATATATTGGTTAATCGCAACATTTTCTTATGCCCAAGAAGTCGCACTGGCAACAGGTATAAATACAGACCCTCCTTTTGTTTATGGCGATTTTGATATTTCATCTGAGTATCCTGGCATTACGATCGAAATATTAAAGCTGATTGAGAAAAAGACAGAAGTTAAATTTATTATTGATAAGCGTCCATGGGCTAGAGTCGTAAAAGATGTCAAATCTAGCGTGCTTGATGGTGGGTTTCATTTTAGCTTTAAGGAAGAAAGAAAATCCTTTGTGTCCTACCCAATAAAAAAAGGGAAAGAACTGCCTGATATAAATTATAGTATATCCAATAGGTCTTATGTTCTATATAGATTAAAGGGTAGTACTGCACAATGGGATGGTGAAAACATAGTGCATAACTCTGATAGGCCTGTTGAAGTTGCTGTAATTCGGGGAGGGTCGATTACTGGAGATCTCAAGGATCGTGGGCATAATTTGCTAGAAGTAGGTTCGGATGAGCAGATGCTAAAACTGTTACTTTTAGGTAGGGTTGATGTCATCGTTGGTCTCGAAAATATGATGGATGCAAAAATTCAAACTCTTGAACCAAGTCAACAAAAATTGATTGAAAAGACCTACCCAGACCTTGTTAATAAGCCATACTATATCGCTTTTTCAAAGAAGTTTTACCAAGATCATCCTCAACTGGCATGGGAGATTTGGGAGGTGATTAAATTAATTAAAAGTAGTGGCGAGTTAGCTAAGGTAGTACAGCGTTATTCTGATAGATAGCGGTCTTTTTAATAAACTACTTCACACAAATTTTCTGCATAAAAAGCTGTGCTGAGCTTAATTGGCGATATCTTTCCTTTCATTTAATGGCTTATTTACAATAAAATATTTAGAACTCTGTCCTATAAAAGGAAGGCTTTAATTTGATTCTTTTGGGGTCATTGTAAAGGTTGGTTCATGATGAATAGCTTTACATAGGCCCCAAACTATTACTATTTTGAGCTGCCAAGTGATTGAATATGGTTGGCAACAACCGATAGCTGGTCATTATCCATGCGAACAATAAATTTCCGGCTTACTGAGCTGATGAGTTTAACTGCGCTCGCAATGCCCAGTCGTGCTGATTTTTCTGAGACAAATCCGATTTCAGCCTGCTTGAGCGCCTTCACAAAGTAATAATCCATGCCAGCCTCAACCAGTTCAGCAACAAGGTTTGCGATGGCATCGCCATGTTTTGGGTGGTCGGGATTAGACTCTAATTCAGATATTACAGCCTCAGTTTTGTTCTTCAACTCAGTCGAATGATAGAAACGAAGTGAAGGTTCCTCTATAGCAGGTGTCGAAGATGAGTGGGTGTCGGTCTTTGATTTTATTGCGACAGTCTTTTTGTTGGAAGGACTTGTTACATGTTTTGCTGAAGTATTCATAAGTTTTCTCTGATCTGTAAATTGGAATGTGTATATTACTATAGTGTACAAATGTATACTTGTTGTCTAGGGTGTATGTCAGGTTTTTAAGGTTTATGTTGTGAGTGTCTTTATTGTAGGTATTTCTGGTGGGTAAGTTGTTGTTTTTTTGGTGTGTACGATTGTACTTTTCGGTTGGTTTGTCTTGAGTGGGGGAATGTTTTGATTAAGTCTAAGGTCTACTAGAAAGAGTGTTTGTTTGGCGTGATACTGAAATCTTTGCTTTAAAAGTCGTCAAACCTGCAGGTAAAAGGTGGTTTTCTAAAAGGCAAGCTTGAGAGAATTTATCCAAACCTGAAGAGATTTAGCTTCTGTCGTGAAGAAATTAAAGTGGATGTTTTAACGTTTGTTAGTATTAGGTAGTGCACTTATTATGTTGTTGTAATATTTCTGGTTGGTAAATCAATAGCTTACTGTTCAATACTCTTCCTTAGGCGGAATGTTTCTAGAATTTCATTACTCTGTTAAAATACCTCTCGAGATTTTACCTATTAATGACCAAAAGAAGTTAAATTGCAATGGAATCGAAAATACTTAAGAAAGATATGGCTCTAAGAATGGAGTTAGGAATAGAAATAGAAGAACGAGTAAAAAAACGTTTTGCATCAGAGATTGAACAATTAACACAAACCAATCAGAAGTTAGATCAGAGAGTAACAGAGCTTTTAGCCAGCCAAGCCAAGCTATCAGCGGAAACAATTTTTGAGTCAGAGCATCAGTCCATTACACTTGGTTTAACGAATAAAATATCAGGCCTTGAAAGTGAGCTAGCCGGGCTCAAGAAAAAATATGATTCACTTAGGGATCAATCTTCTAAATTAAAATCCGAGCATGCCGAATTTAAACGATTGGATCCGGTTGGTCTTAAGAAAAAACTTGATGAAAACAAGAAGAAGCTGAAGGTTAAAACCCAAACGGTTTCAGATATGACTAAGGATAAAGTAAAGCTTAATGAGGTGATGTTAAAGCAGAAGCTAGAGCTGGAAAGCTTGAAAAAGTCATCTGAAGATTCGTAAATCAATAGGGTTATGCTTGATTGAAAGCTGCAACTTACTAGATGTCAGGTGATTACTGTTGTAGTTATGATGCTGATGTGATCTGCCTTTTTGAATTTCTAAATGATAATCTTCCGGAAGTGTTAAGCTCGCCTTGACACTAGTCCTAAAAGAGGGGCGTTTTCTTCGCTTATTGCAGCTATGAAACTTGTGTCTTAGATGAAAGCTGAATGGGGGTTGGAGTTTTTACTCGCAGCTTTTTTTAATAGTAATACGTCTATATCAATCAGCTGAGCCTGTCTTCGTGTTGGTTTTTTTTGAGGTTAAGTTTTGCAGGTATTTGATTCACATCTTCATATTATTGACTCCAATTTTCCTCTTTATGAGAATAATGGGTTTCTGCCAGAGCCATTTACTGTTGACCAATATATACAGCGGGTAGCACCGATTGGTGTCACATCTGGCGCGGTTGTTTCGGGTTCTTTTCAGGAGTTTGATCAGCGCTATTTGGTTCATGCCTTGAATGCCTTGGGTAATGAATTTGTTGGTGTTACACAGTTGCCGGTGAGTGTAACGGATCAAGAAATTCTAAATCTAAATGAATGTGGTGTGAGAGCGGTTCGGTTTAATGTTCGCCGAGGCGGGTCAGAGTCCATCTCTGAGCTCAGCTATTTTGCTGCTCGAGTTTTTGAGCTCGTTAACTGGCACGTTGAATTGTATGCTGATCATCAAGCGCTTATCAGCTTAGCGTCAGTGCTTTCTGGTTTGCCTGCGGTTAGTATTGATCATCTGGGTCTTGATAAGCGTGGAATTCCACTACTTAAAAAATTTGTAGAGCAGGGTGTTAAGGTTAAAGCGACTGGTTTTGGCCGTCTTGATTTTGATGCGACGGCTTTAGTTAGGGAGTTATATGGAATTAATCCAGATGCACTTATGTTTGGCTCTGACCTTCCCTCCACGAGGGCGCCATCTCCTTTTGAGGATCAGCACTTGTTCAGCTTACTGGAATGTTTAGATGAAAATGCAGCTGCTAAAGTCTGTTGGTCTAATGCACGAAAATTCTATGGTTTTGACGTTTAAGTTTCGAAGCAGAATTAGCGTGATTAATATTCACCTGAGAGCTAAAAGCGGGTAAGCTTGATAGCTTCTTCACACTTTCAACTGAGTTTTTTACTTGTCTCTCATCTTAGGTATTGATCCTGGTTCAAGAACAACCGGTTACGGCTTGATACGCTGCCAAAGTGGCCGCTTGGAATATGTTGCAAGTGGTTGTATTCGTCTGAAAAGTGATCTTTTATCTGAGCGCTTACACGTCATTTTTAAGGGCGTAACACAAATTATCCAACAATTTGGTCCTGATGAGTTTGCGATTGAAGAAGTTTTTATGGCGAAAAATGCTAGCTCTGCATTAAAGCTAGGGCAAGCAAGAGGAGCGGCGATTGTCGCAGCAGGAAACAGTCAGCTTGCCGTTAGCGAATATTCAGCCAGAAAAGTAAAGCAAGCCGTAGTTGGTAATGGTGGGGCAGAGAAGTCGCAGGTTCAGCATATGGTTAAGCAGATGCTTGGTTTAGAGGGGGACCCTCAAGCCGATGCTGCGGATGCTCTGGCGATTGCCCTGTGTCATGCCCACACTCAACAAGTTTTGATTAAAGTTTCAGGTGCTTCGCATAGTCGTCGAGGTCGTCTTAAATAATTTGCTAAGAAATACGTGGTAATAAAAATATGATTGGAAAAATTAGCGGTGTGTTAGAAGAAAAAAATACACATCAGGCGCTGATTAATGTGAATGGTTTAAGTTATGAAGTTGAGGTGCCTATTACAACTTCATTTGAAATGCCTGAAGCTGGTAATAAAGTGCAACTATATACACATTTTGTGGTCAGGGAAGATGCGCAATTGCTTTATGGTTTTATAAAAAAGCAAGACAGAGAAATGTTTAGGGTTTTAATTAGGGTGAATGGCGTAGGACCAAAGTTAGGTGTTGCAATACTTTCAGGTCTTGATAGTACGTCCTTGGCACGTTGCGTTCAAGATGATGACGTCACCACACTGGTAAAATTACCTGGTATTGGAAAGAAAACCGCGGAGCGACTTTTAATAGAGCTTCGAGATAAAGTGAAGTTACTGCTCATGCCTGAGTCTGAGGTGGGTTCTACGAAAGAGCTATCATTTGCTTCTGTTGCAGTATCTATTGAGGATGAGGCAGAGTCAGCTCTGATTGCTCTGGGGTACAAGCCTCAAGCTGCTACCAAGTCGATTAAATCTTGTAAGAAAGAAGGGCAGTCGTTAGAAGATTTAATAAAGGCAGCATTAAAAAATATGATGTGAGCTTTTAGTGGCGAATGTTGTCTAACACAATGGTAACACTTGTCTGGTCAGCTGACCGGTACACTAATGCTTATATGTAGGAATAAAGAACTCTTGGAAATAACCGGATTAACGAATGATTGAAGCTGATCGTCTAATTTCACCTCAGGCATCATCCAACACGGCAGATGGTGTTATAGGTAAAGAGGAGTTACAAGATAGAGCTATTCGACCAAAGACATTGGTTGATTATGTCGGTCAGCCAGCAGTAAGAGAACAAATGGATATTTTTATCCAAGCGGCAAAAATGCGTAATGAAGCTTTGGATCATGTGTTGATTTTTGGCCCGCCGGGTTTGGGGAAAACAACTCTAGCTCACATTATCTCGAATGAGCTTGGTTCAAATATCAAATCTACTTCTGGTCCTGTGCTAGAAAAAGCCGGAGACTTAGCGGCATTACTCACAAACCTTGAAGAAGGTGACGTGCTTTTTATTGATGAAATTCATCGCCTTAGCGCCAATATCGAAGAAGTCCTTTATTCAGCTATGGAAGACTACCAGTTGGATATAATGATTGGTGAAGGGCCAGCCGCGCGGTCAATCAAATTAGATCTTCCTGCTTTTACGCTTGTTGGGGCGACTACTAGAGCGGGCTTATTGACCTCACCTCTGCGTGATCGTTTTGGTATTGTTCAACGGCTCGAATTTTATAGTGATAAAGACCTTAGCTCAATCGTTATGCGCTCTGCTCAATTATTGGGGTTGGAAATAAACCCCTTGGGCGCCAAAGAAATTGCATGCAGGTCTAGAGGAACACCTCGAATTGCAAATCGCTTATTACGTCGAGTGCGGGATTATGCGGAAGTAAAAGGGAATGGGGTGTTGAGTCAGGAAATGGCCGATCAAGCGCTTAATATGCTCAAGGTTGATGCAAGTGGTTTTGATCATATGGATCGCCGTTTACTGTTAGCGGTTGTTGAAAATTTTGGTGGTGGGCCTGTTGGTGTCGAAAGTATGGCAGCTGCTATTAGTGAGGAAAGAGGCACAATTGAAGATGTGCTCGAACCTTATTTAATTCAGCAAGGTTATTTGACGCGCACGCCTCGTGGTCGAATGGCGACAGATAAAACATGGCAGCACTTTGGTTTGAAAGCACCCAAAGCAGACAGTTCAGCACAATGATTGAAAATGATGAATTCTACCTGCCTATTCGTGTTTATATTGAAGATACTGACGCCGGTGGTATTGTATTTTACGCGAACTATTTAAAATATTTTGAGCGGGCACGCACCGAATTTATTCGTTCTTTAGGCTTCGAACTCCGTGCATGTATGGCTGAAAATGTTAACTTTGTTGTACACAGTATTGATCTCAAGTATCTAAGGTCAGCAAAGTTAGATGAGGTTGTGAATGTATCTGCAAGGGTCGAAAAAAAGGGGCGCGCCTTTATGCTTTTCCACCAGCAGGTGGTAAATAACTTGGGGGAAGTAATTGTTGAGGGTCACGTAAAGGTTGCGTGTATTCATTTTGATACTGCTAAACCCAGAGCATTGCCTGTAGAATTATCGAATAAGTTATAAGTACTTTTCAGTTTTTTAAATTTAAATGTAATTGTTTTTTGGAGTAAAAAGTGGAACAGGAAATATCCATAATTGGTCTAATTGTTGACGCAAGCTTTATTGTTCAGCTTGTCATGTTTTCTTTATTTTTAGCATCCATTGTTTCTTGGTATTTTATCTTTCAGCGTAGTTCATTTTTTAAAAATGCTAAGCGGGAGCAGCTCGTCTTTGAGGAGCGGTTTTGGTCAGGTATGGATTTGAATCAGCTTTATAAAGATGCGAACTCCGGCCGCAGCAGGGCTGGCTTAGAGCTTATTTTTAAAGCAGGATTTAAAGAATTTAATCGACTAAAGCAACAAGGGCAAATAGATCGGACAGCGGTTATGGAAGGCACGCAGCGTGTGATGCGTGTTGCTTTATCTCGGGAGAGTGAGCGTTTGGACTCACATTTACCTTTTTTAGCAACTGTAGGTTCTACTAGTCCTTATGTCGGATTATTTGGGACGGTATGGGGGATTATGAACTCGTTTTTGGGTTTGGCTCAGCAGCAGCAAGCAACTTTGGCTACAGTCGCTCCAGGGATTTCAGAAGCATTAATCGCAACGGCGATGGGCTTATTTGCTGCAATTCCTGCCGTGGTCGCATACAACCGATTTTCTGCAAATGCTGATGTGCTATATAGCTCTTATGAAACATTTGCTGATGAGTTTTCTAGCATCTTGCATCGAAATGTTCATAGCAGTAAAAAATCCCAAAGCGAGTAAAAAAATCGTTTTTTGCCTAAAACTGATTCAGTAAAAAGTGAAGTTATAACATGGCTCGATCTAAACGAAAACCAATGTCAGACATCAATGTAGTGCCATACATTGATGTCATGCTGGTGTTGTTAATTATTTTTATGGTTACGGCACCAATGCTAACGCAAGGGATAAAGGTTGATTTACCCCGGCTTGAGTCTGATCCGGTAAAAACTGAAAAAAACCAAGAGCCTATAATCGTTTCAATCGATTCTAACGGTGCTTATTATTTTGAAATGAGTGCTTCTACTGATAAGCCTCTAGAGTTAGCCGATCTCATAAAAAAGGTCCAGGCTGTTTTGCAGCAAAATCCCGGTACGAGTGTTTTGTTGCGAGGTGACAAGCACGTTGAGTATGGTGCTGTGGTTGCTTTGATGTCATCACTGCAAGAGGCAGGGGCTGATGGCGTAGGTTTGATTACTGAAGATCCATGAAACAATCAGCCGCTAATGAAACCAAAATGACTTTATTGTTGAATGCCTTAAAGTCCATTTTCAAAACAAAAGATAAGCGATTTTTAATTGCTAGTGTGCTGCTGCACATTGTTTTGTTTTCTATGTTACTTGTAAGTTGGCAGAGTAGTGAGGCGATTAAAATTACCTCGGTTCCGAGCAGTGTTCAAGCGCGTGTAATAAGCTTGGATGAGTTGAAGGCGCTACGTTCAAAACGTGATGCAGAGCAAAAGAAGGTTTTAGATAAAAAGAAAGCTTTAAAGAAAAAGAAAGAACTGAAGCGGAAAAAAGAATTAAAACGCAAGAAAGAATTAAAGCGAAAAAAAGAACTGAAGAAAAAAAAGGATCAGGCTAAAAAGAAAAAAGACGCCAAGCGTAAAGCAGATGAAAAAAAGAAACTTCAAATTAAGAAAAAAGAGAAAGAAAAGCGTCTAAAAGAAGAAAAACAAAAAAGAGACGATGAACGGAAAGATCAGGAGCGTTTAGAAAAACTCAAGCTAGAGAGTGAGTTGGAAAAGCGTCAAGAGCGTGAGCAGCGCTTATTGGAAAAAATGCAGCAAGCGGAACTGTTATTAGATCAGCAGTTAGAAGCTGAACGTGTTGCAAAAGAGTTGTCGCGTCAACAGGAACTTGCTTTGGAGAAAGAGCTAAGTGAGACAGAAAGGTATTTGTCTTTAATTCGTTCAAGAATTGAGAATCAGTGGCATATTCCTCCTAAAAGTGCTGGCCTTAGTGTCGTTTTACAAATAAAGCTGTTGCCTACAGGGGAGCTGTCGGGGGTAAGAATAGTTGAAAGAAGTGGTGTCATAGCTTTTGACCGCTCTGCAGAGCGTGCCGTTCGTGGAGTGCGTAAATACCCTGTGCCTGAACAGCGTGCGCTTTTTGAAAAGAATTTTAGAGTGTTTTCAATGCGCTTTGCGCCATCTTAAGAGATATTAATCATATTGAGGGTGTTTGTTTGAAAGTTGAGGGAAGAATGAAGTTAATAATGACGTTTTTTAGTTTTCTGTTGTTTGTTCAATCGGCATATGCAGAGCTAATGATCGAGATAACCAAGGGCTCGGACTCTGCTTTACCTGTCGCAATCGTACCTTTTTCGAATAAAGGTGATTTTGCAGTTCCATATGATGTTTCTCGTATCATAGCAAATGACCTTCAGCGTAGCGGTGATTTTGATACGCTGCCTACAAGTAAAATGCTAAGCCTTCCAGGGCAATACGATCAGGTATATTTTCGAGATTGGCGACTGCTGGGGCAGGATTATGTTTTGATTGGTCAGGTAAAGTATTCTGACTATACAAAAAAGTATGAGATTTCTTATGAGCTCATTGATGTGCTGAGCCAACAGCGTATCTTGGGGGAGGTGCTGTCTTCAGGATCAAAAGGTTTAAGGAAATTAGCGCATAAAATTAGTGATGCGGTTTATGAAGTAATTACCGGTGTAAGAGGGGTATTTTCAACAAAAATTGCTTATGTCACACTGAAGCAGTTAACTAAAAACAAACAAGAGTATCGGCTTTATGTTTCCGATGCCGATGGTCAGAATGCTTATACATTGTTCAAGAGCCATGAGCCAATGCTATCAATTTCATGGTCCAATGATGGAAAGCATTTAGCGTATCAGTCTTTTCATTCTGGTCGGCCTGCGATCTATATTCAGCATGTTAAATCGGGACACCAGCGTAAGGTCACCTCTTTTAAGGGGCTCAATAGCGCGCCAATGTGGTCGCCAGATGACTCCACTTTAGTCATGACTTTATCAAAAGATGGTAATGCAGAAATTTACACTTATGATCTTGCGACAAATGCACTTAACCGGCTAACAAATCATTATGGTATTGATACAGAGGCTAGTTGGTCGCCTGATGGTAAAGAAGTTGTGTTTACGAGTGATCGAAGTGGTAAACCTCAGGTTTACAGAATGAGTATAAAGGACAAGCGTCCAGAGCGTTTAACCTTTGTTGGAAAGTACAATGCGCGCCCTCGCTTCAGTAAGGATGGTGAATCGCTTTATTATGTTCATCAATCTAACGGAGGTTTTCATATTGCGGCTATTGATATGAAAACAGATGACCAGCAAGTGTTAACATCAACTTCTCTGGATGAATCACCGAGTCTGGCGCCAAATGGTCGAATGATTATGTATTCAACTCTAAGAGGGAATAAATCTGTTTTGGCTGTGGTTTCGGTGGATGGCGGCTCCAAGTATTTCTTGCCATCTGATAGTGGTGATGTGCGTGAACCTGCGTGGTCACCCTTCTTAAATTAAAATTGCGGTCAATTTAACTGCTGATACTTGAATATTAAACTAAATTTATATAAATGCATCTTGTGTTTTGTTAATCATCGGGTAAGCTTCATGTGAAAATACATTTATAAAAACTACTCTGGATATAAAACGCATATTAAATGCTTTTAAATTAGAAAGTCCCTAACAATATAAAGGTAAGATAATGAAATTTGATTCGCTAAAACCAATAACCGCATTGTTACTTTCAGGTCTAATATTGACTGGTTGTGAAAGCATGGACACTCAAGACGAAAATGCTGATTTAGATTCGCAAGACCAAAGTAGTATGGAGGCTGGCGAAGGTGCTAATGGCTCAGGTTCTGAAACATATAGTGCTCCGGAAGAACCAGAGGTGAGTGCAGCAGAACTGGCAGCGCAAAATGCCAAAGAAGCGGCGATGAAAGAACAAGCGGCTTTGCGTGAAGTACGTACTTTTTACTTTGACTTTGATCAATCCACAATTAAAACCGAGTCACGGGCTTCACTTGCAGCTCACGCTGAATTTTTATCTTCAAACCCTGCTTCAAAAGTTTTATTAGAAGGTCATTGTGATGAGCGTGGCACAAAAGAATATAATATTGCATTGGGTGAAAAGCGGGCTAAAGCTATTTCTAGTTTCTTGGTTGTAAACGGTGTATCAAAATCTCAAATTGAAGTGCTTAGCTATGGTGAAGAGCGCCCAGCGAATTCTGCGCATAATGATGCTGCTTGGTCTCAGAATAGACGAGTTTATATTGAGTATAAATAGAACTGAGTTCGAATAAATATGTCTTTTTATAGAAATCTACCAAGGCTTCATCATTTTATGATGAGGCCTGTTTTTTTATTGGTTCTGTCGCTTGGTGTCGTGGCATCAGCGAATTCAAAAACCCTCATTTTTCAGTCTCAGTCTGAGGTTTCTCCTGAGCAGGTTGGGCCGTCTTTTATTGCTGGTTCTAACGCGCCGACGCAAGCACCTAAAGTGCTTAATACGAAGCGCCAGGTAGCATCTGCAAATAGTGAATTGTTTTTCATGTTGGAGCAGTTGCAGCAGGAGGTTCGCTTTTTAAGGGGGATGCTGGAAGAACAGGAGAATCAAATACACCATCTAAAAATTAATGGTAAAAATCGATATCGTGATATTGATTCCAGAGTTTTGGATCTAAGTAAGAAGTTGAGTAGTGTGGTGCAGCCATTACCAGTATCAGTGCCTCGTTCTGACTTGGGTTCCAATTCTGCTCTGCCAAAAGCTAAGGTTATTGATAAAGTAGATTCATTGGCTGCCGTACCCAAGGTTTTGACTCCAGAAAGATCTTTACCTTCCGATGAGCAGAAACGAGAGTATCAGCGGGCTTATGGCCTTATAAAAGAGAAAAATTTTGATGAAGCAATTAAGCAACTTCATCTTTTTATAGAGCATTATCCTGAGGGTGAGCTTGCAGGAAATGCTTACTATTGGCTTGGTGAGGTGTACCTTGTCTTACCGCAGTTGGATCAGGCTAAGCAAGCATTTTCGGTGGTTGTAAGTGGGTTTCCCGCTCACAGGAAGGTTGCGGATGCTCTGTTTAAGTTAGGGGTGAGCTATGATCGTTTGCAAGATCCTGCAAAGTCAGAGCACTACTTGAATGAAGTTCAGCTTAAGTTTCCAGAAAGTACTGCTGCAAAATTAGCAAGAAGCTATAAAATAAATCGTTAAGCTATTGAATTATTTTATGTTTTTAACGTCTGTAAGCGCTTAATAAATCTTGTAATATTTTTTAGAAAGCGCTTGTTATTTTTTTTAAAATCATTAATATGTGCGCCTCTTATCAGGGTCGTTAGCTCAGCTGGTAGAGCAGTTGGCTTTTAACCAATTGGTCGCGCGTTCGAATCGCGCACGACCCACCAATTATTTAGAAATACACCACGTTAGTAGTGGTCGCACAGTTTTAACAGATATGGGTCGTTAGCTCAGCTGGTAGAGCAGTTGGCTTTTAACCAATTGGTCGCGCGTTCGAATCGCGCACGACCCACCATTTTCAAATACACCTTCTAAATACTCTCCTTTATAATTACATGCTCCTTTATTTAGGACGAAGTAACTAGCTAAGTCCTAAAAAATCTAACTTATTCTGTTTATATTTTTGCCTTTTGTGCTTTTGCCTTTTATATTATGCGTTTTTCAGAAGAGAAGTAGGCGCCAACTTAATGAGTAATATTGAAGATAGAGTTTTAGTTCAAGAGCATCTGGCTCATAGGCTTATTCCGCAAGAGATGGGTCTTAGTAAACAGCTGGAACTTAAGGCTAAAATTAAAGACTTGTTACAGCAGAAAAATGCTGTACTGGTTGCTCATTATTATACTGATCATGTTATTCAGTCTTTAGCTGAAGAAACGGGTGGTTGTATTTCTGACTCCTTGGAGATGGCTCGTTTTGGTAGTAACCACTCTGCCGAAACCCTGCTGGTTGCAGGTGTTAAATTTATGGGTGAGACGTCTAAAATTCTGAGCCCGGAAAAACGCATCCTGATGCCGACGCTTGAAGCTACCTGTTCATTGGATATTGGTTGCCCTATTGATGAGTTCTCTGCATTTTGCGATCAATACCCGGATCATACGGTTGTTGTGTATGCGAACACCTCTGCAGCGGTTAAGGCTAGGGCAGATTGGGTGGTTACCTCAAGTATAGCGCTAGAAATCGTAGAATATCTTGATCGAAAAGGTGAAAAAATCCTTTGGGGTCCTGATAAGCACTTAGGTAGTTACATTCAGTCTCAAACAGGGGCTGAGATGGTGATGTGGGACGGTGCTTGCATTGTTCATGAAGAATTCAAAGGGCAGGGGCTTACTGAGCTTAAACGTGTCTATCCGGATGCTGCTATTCTGGTGCATCCTGAATCACCTAAAAGTATGGTAGAAATGGCGGATGCTGTTGGATCAACTACGCAATTAATACAAGCCTCTCAAACATTGCCAAATGATACCTTTATCGTCGCGACAGATAATGGCATTTTTTATAAAATGCAGCAGCTATCTCCTAATAAGACTTTTATAGAGGCTCCAACGGCAGGGTCGGGGGCTGGGTGCCGTAGTTGTGCGCACTGCCCTTGGATGGCGATGAATGGTCTTGAGAATATCTATGAAACGCTTAAAACCGGTGGGAACGAAGTTCATGTTGATGCTGAGTTAAGTTTAAGAGCGCTTAAGCCGCTACGAAGAATGTTGGATTTTAAGTCTTAAAAGGTATCAAAATACGGGATTGTTTTTTATCCAGTAAAATTCATCCATTCGTTTTTGTATTAAAGTGATATTTTGCTGCTTGTCTTTGCTTTTTTGCAAGGCAAGCTTAAGTTGCTTTATTGCACTTTCCATATGATTAGTGAGAAAGAAGTACTCTGCTCGCGCTCTATGAAGGTCAACTATATTGCCTGCTAGCCCATGTGCTTCTGCTAATTCATACCATAATCTAGGGTTTTGTTCGTGGATTCTTACAAGGGTTTTTAAGGTTTTTTCTGACTCTTGGATTAAGTCACTTTCAAGGTAGATTTCGGCGAGAGCGTCTAGTATTGGGTAGTTGTCAGGGTTCCTTTCCAGAGCAGTATTTAGTGTTTTAATTGCAAGGCTACTTTGCTTGTTATAGTGGAGAGCTTTGGCGTATGTCACTATAAAAGAAATTCGGTTAGGTGTTTGAGCAATTAGCTTATCTAAGATGTCGATTGAGTTTTTAGGCTTATGCTTGAGTGATGCGTAAGCTAATCCGAATTTTGCGGCATCTACTTGTGTTGTATTTCCTTTTTTAATAATTGAATTAAAGTAGTTGATTGCTGTTTTTTCTGATTCCGCGTAATCACTGATAATCATGTTTTTGCTTATGTGATATTCAATATTGTCAGCATAGTTTCTTTGTTTGTATTGGGTTGCGCGGTTTCTGGTGTCTGAAATTCTTGACTCTGAAAGAGGGTGGGTTGATAAGTATTCAGGTATGGCGTCGCCCTGAAGTCGTGATTTTTTGTACATTCTTTCAAACATGGTTGGCATTGCACGTGGGTTATACCCAGAGTTGTAGAGTGTTACGATGCCAAGTCTATCGGCTTCCTGTTCGTTTTGTCGTGAGAAACTTAATTGTTGGTCTGCGTTAATAGCTTGTGTTGCTGCTAGGGCTGCTAAGCCTGCATCAGAGCCTGTTGTTGCTGCGATAACAATGCTTGTTAATATACCTGCTAAAGTGAGTGGCGTTGAGGTTTGCTGTTGCTCGAGCTGTCTTGCGTAATGTCGTTGGCCTAAATGTGCTAGTTCATGGGATAGTACTGAAGCAAACTCCTGCTCTGAGAAGGCGTGTATAAAAAGTCCTGCGTTAACGCCAATAATGCTTCCGGGTACTGCAAAGGCATTCAGTGCAGGGCTATCAACCATAACTAAGCTAAAATCTCGATCGATAACATTAGAGTAGGGGGCTAAGGAGTAAATTAGTTGTGTGAGGTACTCTTCAATAATTGTATTGTTATACGTATTAACTTGCCCTCTTAATGAACGAAGCCATGCTTCCCCTAGTTTTCTTTCTTGCTCTATTGATACAAGTGTTGATGATGTGTTGCCTATAGTGGGTAGGTCAGGGTTATTCTTGTACTGATTGCTCGCGGACGTATGCGTGCAGATCAAAGCTACAAATAGATAAATTAATGTGTTTCTTGGTATGCGGTGCTTCATAGTTACATATAATTGTTGGGTTATCTTTAGGATCTTTTGTGGCTAAAATAGCTTGAATATTTGCATTCGTAGGGGGCTTGTATAAGATAGTGCGCCCGTAAACACCATAGCCCAAATACGCTTTTCTGGAAAGTTAAAATAATGAATTATGATTACCTGGTTGATGCCTCTGGTGAAAGTTGTCCGATGCCTTTGTTAAAGGCAAAGCGTCAGTTAAATGAGATGAAATCTGGTGAGTGTTTAAAGGTTATCGCTACTGATGCCGCATCAGTGAGAGATTTTGCCTCTTTTATATCGCTGACAGCGCATGAGCTAAAGAGTGAACATTTAGAGCAAGAGTCATTTATATACTATATTGTTAAAGCTTAACTTATTTGTAACGTACATTTTTAATACTCTAGGCTAAATATTTATGTTGAAAGTAGTTCGCTCGTGGATTGATCGATACTTCTCAGATGAAGAAGCGGTTGTTCTATTTCTGATGCTGGGGTTCGGGTTGATTTTTGTCGTTTTGTGGGGCGACATCATGGCACCTGTTATTGCGAGTATTATTCTTGCATTTGTTTTGCAGGGTCTGGTTACCTACCTTTGTTTGAAGGGGGTTAATAAGGCTGTTGCGGTCTATCTGTCGTTTACCATTTTTATTGGTATTGTTATTGCGTTTATCTTTTTGCTATTACCTTTAGTTTGGGGGCAGTTATCCTCATTGGTGCAGGACTCTCCAAATATATTTAGTAATTTGAAAACCTATATTTTTGCGCTTCAGGAGCAGTATCCTGCTTTAGTAAGTATTCAGGAAATGGATGACCTTTACCAAAAGGTCACGTCTGAGGTCGCGAGTTTTGGGCAGTGGTTACTGTCGCAGTCCATTGAAAGTTTTCCAGTAGTGATTACTGTCTTGATATATTTCATTGTAGTGCCTATTTTGGTGTTCTTTTTTGTGAAGGATAAAGAACAAATATTAAGCTCTATAGCGGGGATATTGCCTAAAAATCGTGTTTTGATGACGCGTGTCTGGGATGAAATGAATGTTCAGTTTGCTAATTATGTTAGAGGTAAGGTAGTTGAAATTGTTGTTGTAGGAGGCTGTACCTATATTGGTTTTATATTTATGGGGCTCAATTACGGCGCGCTTCTAGCAATTCTTGTAGGGCTTTCAGTTGTAATACCTTATATCGGTGCGGTATTGGTTACCATTCCCGTAATGATGATTGCTTTATTTCAATTTGGTTTGCAGGAAGAGTTCTATTACGTCATGTTGGTTTTTTTAGTGATACAGCTTATTGATGGTAATGTGTTGGTACCATTGTTGTTTTCAGAGGTGGTGAACCTTCACCCTGTTGTAATTATTATTTCGGTATTGTTTTTTGGTGGTGTTTGGGGGGTGTGGGGCGTTTTCTTCGCTATTCCATTAGCTACTTTGGTAAAGGCGGTCTTTTCCGCCTGGCCCAGACAATATCCATCACCCTAATTAGCGTTATTGAAAGTTATCATAACGCTTGGCTTGCTTTTAGCACTTCGGCAACATGGCCTTTTACTTTCACTTTCCGCCACTCTTGCTTAAGTATTCCATTTTTGTCGAATAAGAAAGTACTTCGTTCGATACCCATATATTCTTTTCCATAAAGCTTCTTGAGCTTGATGACGTCAAAAAGTTTACAGAATACTTCATCGGGGTCGCTAATTAGTTCAAAAGGAAAAAGCTGCTTTGCTTTAAAGTTTTCATGCTTTTTCATGGAGCACTTTGAGATGCCATAAATGATTGTGTTTGTTTCATTAAAGTCCTCTATCGCATCTCGAAATTCTTTGCCTTCAGTTGTGCATCCCGGGGTGCTGTCTCTAGGGTAAAAATAAAATACTACGTTTTTACCCTGTATTGACTCATTGGTAACAGTCGTTTCAGACGTCGCTTGT
>Ga0209495_1000356_pt1 | contig 37022 bp, 28 predicted proteins | sample EN1Hudsemesocosm_FD_184629 | JGI IMG/M metagenome (GOLD analysis project Ga0209495, IMG submission 184629) | Methane-oxidizing microbial communities from mesocosms in the Hudson Canyon - EN1E Hudson Canyon (SPAdes) (version 2) | ecosystem: Environmental > Aquatic > Marine > Cold seeps | place... | reverse complement strand
GGCTCACCGCGGCCGTCTTAACGTATTGGTTAATACCTTAGGTAAGAACCCCAAAGATTTGTTTGATGAGTTTGACGGTAAAAAGCTACATGATATGGGTTCAGGTGATGTTAAGTATCATCAGGGCTTCTCATCTAATGTGATGACACCTGGCGGCGAAGTGCATTTGGCCTTGTCATTTAATCCGTCGCACCTTGAAATAGTATCTCCAGTGGTTGAAGGTTCAGTTCGTGCACGTCAAGCGCGACGACAAGACTCAGAAGGCGACACCGTCCTGCCAATTATTATGCACGGCGATGCTGCGTTTGCCGGTCAGGGCGTTGTGATGGAAACATTTCAAATGTCCCAAACGCGTGGATATAAAACCGGCGGTTCGGTTCATTTGATTGTCAATAATCAGGTGGGGTTCACAACAAACAAACGTATCGATGCGCGCTCTACTGAGTATTGTACTGACGTAGCGAAGATGATCGAAGCTCCGATTCTTCACGTTAATGGTGACGATCCAGAAGCTGTTTTGTTTGCGACGCAAGTAGCTCTTGATTATCGTAATCAATTTAAGTGCGATGTCGTCATTGACTTAGTGTGTTATCGACGCCGAGGTCATAATGAAGCCGACGAGCCGTCCGGCACACAACCATTGATGTATGAGGTCATAAAAAAGCAAAAAAGTGCTCGCACGCTTTATGCTGAGCGTTTGGTTGCTCGAGGTTTGATTACGGCAGAGCAATCGAAAAAGTTAGAAGACGACTATCGCGCAGCATTGGATAACGGTGATCATGTTACCAAAAGCCTAGTATTGAAACCCAACACCTCGATGTATGTCGACTGGAGTTCGTACCTCGGACACGAGTGGACGGCTAGGGCGAAAACGGGTGTTCCGTTGAAAACGATTCAAAAAATCGGACGAAAACTCGATGCAACACCGGATGGCTTTCCGATTCAACGACAAGTCCAAAAAATCATCCAAGACCGTAGCAAGATGAACCAAGGCGCAATGCCCTTAAACTGGGGTTATGGCGAAGTCATGGCCTATGCAACGCTGCTGAATGAAGGGCACGAAGTTCGTATTACCGGGCAAGATATCGGTAGAGGAACGTTTTCCCATCGTCATGTGGTTTTGCACAACCAAGCCGACGGTTCAACGTATGCACCGCTACAGAATATAAACGAAGATCAGCCTCGCTGTGAGCTTTATGATTCGCTGCTTTCAGAAGAAGCGGTTCTTGCATTCGAATACGGCTATGCAACCACAAACCCGGACGCACTTGTTGTTTGGGAGGCGCAGTTTGGCGATTTTGCTAACGGGGCACAGGTTGTCATCGATCAGTTTATAACGAGTGGTGAGCACAAGTGGGGGCGTATTTGTGGCCTTACGATGTTGTTACCTCATGGTTATGAAGGGCAAGGCCCAGAGCACTCATCGGCAAGACTAGAGCGATATCTTCAATTGTGTGCCGAGCACAATATCCAGGTTTGTGTACCCTCTACGCCGGCTCAGGTCTTTCATATGCTTCGTCGGCAAATTAAACGACCGTTAAGAAAGCCTTTGATTGCGATTACTCCAAAGAGCTTACTGCGTCATAAAGATGCAATTTCGACGCTCGATGACTTGAGTTCTGGTAGCTTTCAAACAGTGATTCCGGAAGTAGATGAGCTCGACCCGAAAAAGATAACGCGCGTCATTATGTGTGCGGGCAAGGTCTATTACGAGCTGCTTGAGTTTAGACGCACGAACGAAATGCACGACACAGCAGTGATTCGTATAGAGCAACTTTATCCTTTCCCGGCCGACGACTTAACAGAGGTGCTCAACGCATATCCAAAGTTACAAGACGTCGTGTGGTGTCAGGAAGAGCCTCAGAATCAGGGCGCGTGGTATCCGACACAGCACCGTATGAGAAGAGTCTTGAAAGAGATAAACGAAAAAATCTATCTGCGTTATGCGGGTCGTAAAAGTTCAGCTGCTCCCGCTGCGGGCCATATATCAGTACATGTTGAAGAGCAGAACCAATTAATCAATCAAGCATTTGATGTTGAATAAAGAATCATAAGGATTAGCAATGTCTACAGAAATAAAAGCACCAACTTTTCCTGAGTCAGTAGCAGATGGAACGATTGCAACTTGGCATAAACAACCAGGCGAGCAAGTCGAACGCGACGAGCTCATCGTTGATATCGAAACCGATAAGGTCGTTTTAGAAGTCGTGGCACCGGATAAGGGTGTCATCGAGAAAATTCTAAAGAACGAAGGTGACGTTGTACTGAGTAGTGAAGTCATAGGAATTTTCTCTGCTGGAGCGACCGGCTCGGCTGCTGCACCTGAAGCAGCAGAAGACACGCCAACTGCTGATGCAGACGAAAGCGCTTCGGGCAGCCCCATTATGAGTCCTGCGGCGAAAAAACTAGTTGAAGAAAACAAACTAGATGCAAGCGAGATAAAAGCGTCTGGGAAAGATGGTCGCCTTACTAAAGAAGACGTCGTGACGCATTTAGCTTCAGCTAAGCCTGCACCGGCAGCTGCACCCAAAACTGCGCCTGCTGCACCAACTGTTGCTGCGCCAGTAGGAGCGAGGGCTGAGAAACGTGTTCCAATGACCCGTTTGCGCACAAGCATCGCGCGCCGACTGTTAGATGCTAGTCAAAACACAGCAATGCTAACGACCTTTAACGAAGTCAATATGAAGCCGTTGATGGACCTCCGCAAGCAATACAAAGATTTGTTTGAGAAGACGCACAACGGTACCAAACTGGGTTTCATGTCGTTGTTTGTGAAAGCTGCTGCTGAGGCGCTAAAACGTTATCCAGCTGTTAACGCTTCGATAGACGGCACGGATATTGTCTACCATGGATACCAAGATATCGGGGTTGCTGTATCGACCGAAAAAGGCCTAGTGGTGCCGATTTTACGCGATGCGGATGTAATGAGCTTGGCTAAAATTGAAAACTCAATACGCGAGTTCGGCGGCAAAGCCCGCGACGGTAAACTCACCATCGAAGAGATGACCGGCGGCACATTCACTATTTCCAATGGCGGTGTATTTGGGTCCCTTATGTCGACGCCTATCCTTAACCCGCCACAAACTGCAATTCTTGGCATGCACAAGATCCAGGAACGTCCCATGGCCGTTAATGGTGAAGTCGTGATTCTTCCGATGATGTATCTTGCGCTATCCTATGATCATCGAATGATCGATGGCAAAGAAGCTGTTCAATTCCTGGTGACGATCAAAGATTTGATCGAAGATCCCGCTCGTATATTGCTCGACATCTAATCGACCAAGTAACAGGAGAGTTTTTGTAAATGTCTAATAAATTTGATGTGATTGTTATTGGTGCGGGTCCTGGTGGTTATGTGGCCGCAATTAGAGCTGCGCAGTTAGGTTTGAAAACAGCTTGTGTTGAGAAGTGGTCAAGTGAAACTGGCAAGGTCGTGCTGGGTGGTACGTGTTTAAACGTTGGCTGTATACCCTCGAAAGCTTTACTAGAGTCATCGCATAAGTATGAAGAAGCGAAACATGATCTAGATATCCACGGTATTTCAGCGGATAAGGTCGACATTGACGTAAAGACAATGCTTGAGCGAAAAGACGGCATTGTTAAAAACCTAACCGGTGGTGTCGCCATGCTGTTCAAAGCGAATGGTGTTACCTCAATACACGGTACTGGGAAGCTGCTAGCGGGCAAACAAGTTGAAGTAACAGACGCCAAGGGTGACGTCGTTACCTATGAAGCCGATAACATCATTATCGCGACTGGTTCAAAGCCGGTGGAAATACCTCCTGCGCCGCTTACTGAAGGATATATTGTTGACTCTACTGGCGCGCTTGAATTCGACGAAGTACCCAAACGCGTTGGCGTTATTGGTGCTGGCGTTATCGGACTGGAGCTCGGAAGTGTTTGGGCTCGGCTCGGATCTGAAGTAACTGTGTTAGAAGCGCAGGATACCTTCCTTAGTGTCGTTGACCAACAAATTGCGAAAGAAGCTCTAAAGCAGTTCAAAAAGCAGGGCCTCGATATCAAACTTAAGGCGATGGTCACTGGTACGGAAATTAAACGTGGCCTGGTCAACGTTAGCTATAAGGATGGTAAAGGCAACCAAGAGCTTAAGGTCGATAAGCTAATCGTTGGTGTTGGCCGATCGCCTGTAACAGAAGGTTTGCTTTCTGCAGACAGTGAAATCAACTTGGACGAACGTGGTTTTATCTTCGTTGATGACAGATGCCAGACTGCTGTGCCTGGGATTTACGCAATCGGCGACGTTGTTCGTGGGCCAATGCTTGCGCACAAAGCGTCAGAAGAGGGCGTGATGGTTGCAGAGCGAATCGCTGGCCATAAGCCGCAAGTGAATTACGACTGCATTCCTGGCGTGATATATACCCATCCGGAATTAGCATGGGTAGGGAAGAACGAAGAGGAGCTTAAAGCAGATGGTATCGACTTTAATGTCGGTGTTGCGCCTTTTGCGGCAAGCGGACGAGCAATGGCAGCGAATACCACTGCAGGCATGGTAAAAATTCTTGCAGATTCTGAGACCGATCGTGTACTTGGGGTTCATATTATCGGTGCTGGCGCTTCTGAGTTAATCGCCCAGGCGGTTATCGCGATGGAATTTGGTTCCAGTGCAGAAGATTTAGGCTTAACAATGTTTGCACATCCAACCTTGTCTGAGTCGATGCATGAAGCAGCATTAGCCGTTAACGGCAATGCAATTCATGTTGCAAACCGAAAGCGTAGAAAATAAGCATTGAGCACAACGGCAGGAAGCGTTTTTATGTGCTTCCCGCCGGAAAACAAGAAATCAATGCAAGGGAAAGAACACTAGGACAATGCGCGTAACGTGTGCATACCAAGGATGGAGCCAACGATATTTTGGCAGGTGTCAGAACTAAGTTTCTGATGTGAACAAGTCATATCGGTGCTTTGCGTAGAAAATACTAGGCAAAGCACCAAACTAAAACAAACGGATATAACTATGAATTTACATGAGTATCAGGCCAAACAGCTGTTTGCCGAATACGGTCTTCCGGTGTCAACGGGCCATGCGTGTGACACGGCAAAAGATGCAGCTGATGCAGCTGATATGATCGGTGGCAACAAATGGGTTGTAAAAGCCCAAGTTCACGCCGGCGGGCGAGGCAAAGCGGGCGGCGTAAAACTCGTTTCTTCGAAAGACGAAATTCGTTCATTTGCAGAGCAGTGGTTAGGTAAGAATCTAGTTACTTATCAAACCGACGCAGATGGCCAGCCAGTTAGCAAAATATTAGTCGAGTCATTAACGGACATCGACCAAGAGCTTTATTTGGGTGCGGTTGTTGATCGTGGCACTCAAAAAGTTGTGTTTATGGCGTCGACTGAAGGTGGCGTAGAAATTGAAAAGGTTGCTGAAGAGACCCCTGAGCTAATTCACAAAGCGGAAATTGATCCATTGGTAGGCCCTCAAGCTTATCAAGGGCGAGCACTTGGTTTTAAGTTGGGGCTTAACCCGACGCAAATGAAGCAGTTCGTTAAAATATTCATGGGCCTTGGCAACATGTTTAACGATCATGATTTTGCTTTGCTGGAGATCAACCCTTTGGTTGTAACAAGCGAAGGTAACTTACACTGTTTAGACGGCAAGATCGGTGTCGATAGCAATGCGCTATACCGTCAACCAAAAATTCGTGAAATGCATGATCCGTCACAGGAAGACGAACGCGAAGCACACGCTGCACAATGGGAGCTTAATTACGTAGCCCTCGACGGTAATGTGGGCTGCATGGTAAACGGTGCGGGTCTTGCGATGGGCACAATGGATATCGTCAACCTTCATGGCGGCAAGCCTGCAAACTTCCTTGATGTGGGCGGCGGTGCAACGAAGGAACGCGTATCGGAAGCGTTCAAAATCATTTTGTCTGACGATAATGTCAAAGCTGTACTCGTCAATATTTTTGGCGGCATTGTACGTTGCGACATGATCGCTGAAGGCATCATCGGCGCAGTAAAAGAAGTCGGTGTTAAAGTGCCGGTAGTCGTGCGACTCGAAGGCACTAATGCAGAAGCTGGCCGTGGCGTATTGGCCAACTCAGATGTAGACATCATCGCTGCTGAATCATTAACGGATGCTGCACAAAAAGTTGTAGCTGCTGCGGAGGGCAAATAATGTCTGTATTAATTAACAAAGATACTAAAGTAATTTGCCAAGGGTTCACTGGTGGCCAGGGAACCTTTCATTCTGAGCAAGCGATTGATTACGGTACGCAAATGGTGGGTGGTGTAAGCCCAGGAAAGGGCGGTCAAACGCACCTTGGCTTGCCTGTTTTTAACACAGTTCGTGATGCAGTCGAGGCGACTGGCGCAACGGCTACTGTGATTTACGTTCCCGCTCCATTTTGTAAAGACGCAATTTTAGAAGCGATTGATGCAGGCATCGAGCTAATCATCACCATCACTGAGGGTATTCCAACGCTCGATATGGTTGATGTTAAAGTTAAGCTTGATCAGTCTGGTGTGCGCATGGTCGGACCTAATTGCCCTGGCGTTATCACTCCAGGCGAGACCAAGATTGGTATTATGCCAGGCCACATTCATTTGCCTGGGAAGGTCGGGATCGTTTCACGGTCAGGTACTTTGACCTACGAAGCGGTTAAGCAAACGACTGATGCTGGCTTTGGTCAATCTACTTGTGTTGGTATTGGTGGAGACCCAATTCCAGGCACTAACTTTATTGACGTGCTAGAAATGTTTCAAAATGATCCGCAGACAGAGGCGATCGTAATGATCGGCGAAATTGGCGGAACAGCGGAAGAAGAAGCCGCCGAGTACATCAAAGCTAACGTAACTAAGCCAGTTGTTTCTTATATTGCAGGGGTTACAGCGCCAGCAGGGAAACGAATGGGGCACGCTGGAGCAATTATTGCTGGCGGTAAAGGGACGGCGGAAGAGAAGTTCGCGGCGCTAGAAGCAGCTGGCGTTACAACAGTTAAAAGCCTTGCTGATATTGGCTCGGCACTGAAAACAAAAACAGGCTGGTAGTTGCAAGCCTGATTTAAAAGGAGGCCTTGGCCTCCTTTTTTTATATCTATACGTTATGAACTTCTTTGTTTCGCCGAGCAAGCAAAAGTCCCATAACTCCCAGCAATAGAAGTCCCAATGTTGCGGGTTCAGTAACTTCGACTCTGATTAGCTTTACGTTGTCTAACAGTATTCCCATGTTGTCATTATCATTAGGTGCATTATTTAAGCCGTCGGTGCGAAATGTCACTCTCCCGTCGACGCCCAAGCCCATGAAGCTGATAACATACGGCGTAAAGTCATCGTTTTCATTCAACGTAAAAGTTTCTGCCGCATGCGAAGTGCTACTAATGCCAATCGCTGTCGTGATACTTCGCAGCTTATCGCTACCGGCACGTCGGTTATTGCCCGCTAAATCAAAACTAAGTTGATACTCTGTACCTGCCTCAAAAAAGAATCGCTGTTTCGTCGTTATTCGCCCCGAAGAACCGTTAGTTCCATCCATGTCCACAAAAGAGCCTCTGTTAGTTAAGTCTAGTGGCTGGCTGAACCAACTAGGGCTATTGATTAGATCGACGCTCGTGCCATCGCGAACTGTCCAGTTACTAAAACCGGTGTAGCTTAGAGACTCAATGCCTCCGTTTTCACTATCAAAGTTGTCTTCGAACATGACAAGCGAGTAGGCTGGGCTAGCAAACACTATTAGCATTACGAGAAACACAATCGATTTAAACATGATGAATACTCCGCGCGTTTGAGGTGGGGAGCAATCAATACGCATAAAGCCAGCCGCCGATCAAAAAACAACCAACAATTAGGACCTTAAGGCTAAAAGGCTTACGGCATGGGTCGCCAACATGTAAAAAATGCTGACATTAAAAATGGAGGGCGTGATTCACTTTTCTTCAGGCGAAAAAAAAGGTACCAAGCTGCCGAAAAATAACTTGGTACCCTAAAGAAACTACGAAATCAGAAATTGAATAAAGAAAACGGCCTGAATGTTTTCTTTATTCGCTTTCGTTAGGATAATAATAGAGGCTTAGAGGGCGTAGAATAATCGTCCATAGGGCTTAATTTATAAAAGAATTCGTAATGTATGGGCGTAATATATGAAAAAAATTAGAATTCCTCCTCCTGTTTGGATGCTGATCTGCGGCGCTATTGCTTTTGTTTTGAACAAACTCTATCCGATGAGCCTAGGAGGAGCCTCAGAACGGTTGCTTATCGTTGGCGTTTGTCTGCTGTTTGCCGCTGTATTTTTAGCCAACTCATTACTCGGTTTCATTCGTAGCAAAACGACCGTCAATCCCTTGAGGCCGGAAAAAGCCACAAGCTTGGTAATGACGGGCGTTTATCGGTTTAGCCGCAATCCTATGTATTTGGGAATGCTACTTTGCTTGTGTGCATGGGGTTTCTATTTAGGCAATATACTGACGATCTTAGGGCCGATAATGTTCGGCATCATTATGAATACGCTTCAGATATCGCCAGAGGAGCAGGCACTGCGGGGAAAATTCGGCGACGCCTATATCGATTACTGCTCCAAAGTACGACGCTGGCTTTAATAACAGCATGTCCTTGATTTGGATCTAACAATCCAGCTGTACCCTTAGTTAGAATAGTTACTTTTAGCGACTGGATTGACAGCAGGACTATGGTGTCCACATTACTTTCACTGCTAATCGGCTTAGGTGTGTTTCTTTATGGCATGCATCAGCTAGAGACCCATCTTCAAAACTTAACTAGTAACAATGTTAAGCGTTACCTTGGGAAGGCAACACAAAACCCACTGAGCAGTGTTGCCAGCGGTACCTTTATCACGGCTATATTGCAAAGTAGCTCAATGGTCAGTCTTTTGGTGTTGGCATTCGCAAGTGCCGGCATGATCCCACTATTCAACGCTATAGGAGTTATTCTTGGCGCGAACTTAGGTACGACATTTACTGGGTGGATAGTTACCACGATTGGTTTCAAACTCGATTTGGCTGCACTCGCGTTCCCGCTTTTTGGGATCGGCGCACTGGTGCAAGTGTTTTCTGACAAGACTCAAAAGCCTTATTCTTTTGCGGGCCTAGTGCTCGGTTTTGGTTTGTTATTGGTTGGACTAGAACAAATGAAAGAGGCCGTCGAAGGCCTTCCGAATATCATTAGCACTGAGTTTTTAGCCCAATTAAATCCGCCGCTTTATCTGCTGTTCGGAATAGTAATGACGGCGGTCATCCAATCTAGTTCTGCCATGACGCTGATCGCATTGACAGCGCTTAGCGGCGGTGTCATTGACATAACCGCCGCCGCATCGTTAATTGTTGGCGCTGATATTGGGACGACGAGTACGACCGCGATTGGCAGTATCAGAAGTTCCGTTATTGCCAAGCAGCTCGCACTGTCTCACGTCATATACAATGTTTGCGTCGACGCGTTTGCATTCATCGTCATGATCCCAATACTGCCGTGGTCGTTATCGTATTTAGGCATTGACGATCCGCTTTATGGTCTTGTGTTATTCCACAGCCTGTTTAATTTAATTGGGTTATTCTTGTTTGTTCCTTTCCTTAAGCCTTACAGTCAATGGCTATCAAAGTTTTTCAATAACGATGAGTTTATCCCTGACAGCTTATCAAAACAGACGTCGAAGGTGCCAGAAACCGCGCTACTATCATTACTGCAATCGTTAGAAGATGTACTGGCACGTGTCATGTCACTAAACCTTCGAAATCTAAAGTTGGACCCTAAACTATTTACTGATAATGAGACCGGGTCCGAACGACTGAAAACGTACTTTAGTTCTGATGCACCATTTACCGAACGCTACCTCGCAACCAAATCTCGTGAGTCTGCTATCCACCAATATATTGCATCCTCATCGTTAGAACACAGTGACAAAGACTACTCAAAGATAGTTACTGAAATCATTACAGCGACCCGCTATGCAATTTACTCATGCAAAACCCTAAAAGATGTGCGCGCAGACTTAATATTATTTCGGCATTCAAGAGACCACGACTTTAGCGGTCCGAAGTTTCCTGACACGCTAGAGCATTTGTATAAAGGGTTCTGCGACGTTTTGGTTTTACCGCACAGAGCAAGTGTCGCGTTGAACTTATTAAACATTCTAAAAAACGACAATGAGAAACTGCATAATGTTATGCATGAAAAAATAATCAGCGGGGCGCGCCAAAACACGAAAGAGTATGCTGATCTCGCAACCCTTCTCAATACCAACCGCGAGCTCTGGCACGCGAACGTCAACTTAATTAACGCGCTCGAGCACTTGGTTCAGGCGAGGGCACTTAGTCAGGAGTTCCTCGGAGGTAAGGTGTCATGCAGTCAGAGTCAGTAGGTGAATTCTTTATATTGCTGGGCTCACTATTTTTTATCGGCTTAGTGGTCTCATCGTTAGCAAAGATTCTCGCCATTCCTCGGGTGACGCTTTTACTGTTAAGCGGTGTCGCCTTAAGCCCAATTGGTTTTAATGCCTTGTCGCATATTCCACCGGGTTGGCTGTCTTTTATTGCAGACTTCACGTTGCTTATTATCGGCTACCTTTTAGGCGCTAGACTCACCCCAGAATTTGTTCAACGGTATGCAAAAGGTGTATTGGTTTCATCAACGATAATCACTTTGATCACCTGCATTGTCGTCGCGCTGGGGTTAATAATGGTCGGCGTAAATGTCTATGTCTCTTTGATTTTGGGTGCTATCGCCGCCGCAACAGACCCCGCAGCGATGATAGATGTACTCCATCAGAGAGATCGTTCCAGCGAATTTGGCAAGACTCTCGAGGGAATAGTCGCCATGGACGACGTGCTCGGGCTGCTGGTCTTTAGTGTCGCGCTCAGTATCGTGGGCTATCTCGACCAAGGGAATGGCAGCTTTGAACCGCTTTTCGATATGGTTTATGAAGTGGGTGGCGCGATAGTTCTCGGCGCTATTGCCGGCTACGTCAGTGCAAAATTATTAAACGCAAAGAGACAAACGCAACCCGTTATTGTCGAGTCGCTCGCGTTCATATTGTTATTAGGCGGCACGGCAAAATACTTCGACGTTTCGTTCCTGCTTGCCGCTATGGTGATGGGCTGCGTGGTTGTAAATGTCGCGGATAAAGCAGCCGACCATCTGCATGAAATCGAAGAAATCGAGCAACCCTTTTTGGTTTTGTTTTTTATTATGGCTGGCGCGTCTCTCAATTTAGATGCCGGCGCAAGCATTGCGAAAATACTAGCCATTTTTGTACTGCTTAGAATCGTCGGTCGTTATGTTGGAGGGATATTAATCCCCCCTAGTTATACTATTGCGCATACCAGACATATTATCGGTTTGACACTATTGCCTCAGGCTGGGGTCGCGATGGGAATGGCCTTGGTCGCGGCAAATCAGTTTCCACAAGTTGCAAATGTCGTAATTCCAGTCGCAATCTCCGCCACAGTTTTCTTTGAAGTCATAGGCCCCATAATTACATCTAAGTGCCTAGACTATGAGGCCAAACACAATCAGAAAAGCGCCGAGTAGGGTGATCTTAAAACAAAGCGAAGTGGCAATGAATAAGACCCGGAAGCTCAATTAAGAAGAAGGTTCCTCGTCGGTCAAAAAAACACAACGATTCCCAATATTCTCTACGCGTAACACCACATAAGCTAGTCGGAACATGCAATCAGTGCATGAGCATAACAACTAGCGTTCACTACCTAGACAATGAAGATTAAGCCGAGGTATTAGTCGTATTCGTGAGAACTTGCTTCAGAACATCTTTCATGGTGACCACACCCACCAACGCGCCGTTGCTCGTAACAGGCAAGCCTTCAACTCGGTGCTCAAAAAAATAGTTAACAACCGAATCGATGAAAGTGTGTGCACTGGTCGAAACCAATTTTCGTTCGCACAAATGCTTAATAGCAGCACGTCTATCGTCTTTTAATTCAGACTCCATCAAATACATTGCCAAATCACGCACCGATACAAAACCGGTTAAAAATCCATCGTCTGCAGTAACCGCCACATGACCTATCTGTTTGGTTTGCATCGTATCCCATAGATACTGCAATGATCGGTTTTCATCGACCAAGACAACATCTCGGCTCATGATGTCATTAACCCTCAATAGCGAAAGCTCTCCTTCTTCAGGTAAGGTCTCGTACTCTTGATAGGCGTTACTAGCTTGCTGCCGCTTTCGTCTTAATTCCGAATGACTCGAGTCGTTGATGTCAGTATCAATGTTCGGAGGCATTGGGTCATCGTGGACAGGAACGACCTCATTGACCGCTTCCGCAGAAGGAATTCCTCTGACGTAGTAACGTCTATCTAAAGGAGTAACAATTCGTTGAGTTATGTCGTGAACATAGAAGACGGACATGCAGAACCTTCGTCAATGAAAGCTAAATATCACTCTAGACTAGCAACTGTAACTCTAGAGGACAATCTCACTTAGCGCAGTGGAGTATTGGGGTTGTTGTTAATAGATTGTTAAGAGCTTATCAAGTTGATATCAATAAGCCGCTTAAACGGTGTGCGTTTAAGGAAATCCGAGGAGGAAACAAGCCCGACTCAATCGGCTATCGGGCTTAATAATACAGAGTTTAGCCCAAGATTGAACTGAGACCCTTTTGTAACAATTCACCGGTGCCATCATCGCTATTCATAAAGTAATTAACGGCGATCTTCGCAAACTGGGCAATCATATCTGGACTAAGGCCTAAGGCCTCAAATTGTTTCGTCAACTCGCCTAAGCCACCTAAAGAAGCAGCGGCACCACCTAGGCTAGACGCCATATCCGACAGGCCACCCATACCACCTTTTCCGGCAAGAGCTGGAGCTGCCGCAAGAAGTGTTTCCATGCCAGGAATGCCAGCACTAAGGTTTGAAAACTCGCCATCAGACAACGAATCTTTAGCCACATTAAGTAGCGCACCCATACCGCCCTCAGCTTGATCATTATTAACACCTAGCTGACTAGTCAGGGTAGGAATCAAGCCCGATGCAACACTCACCACGGTATCCATCGTAGAACTTGACTCAGCGGCAGTCGAAGACGCTTTCGCTTCTACCTGTTGAACTTCAGCAGCAGGTGCTTCCTCTTTGTTTCCGAATAACGAGTCAAAAAAGCCCGCTTGGGCAGTCCCTGTTGCACAGATTAAAAGACCTGTCGCGATTATCTTAATTGTCATATCGTTCCTACCATTGAGCATTCATTTAAAGATCGCGCATCCTAGCAGGATTTTTTGAATATTTGGATTACAACACGGTTACTCTGCGAGTTGGTAACTGCCGCTTGGGCTTTTAGAATCAATACTTCCTGATGCAAAAAATCAGTTTGTTTGATAACAGAAATATTACCGCAAGTTTCGCCGATACGAACTAGGACTCTGCCCGAACCAACGCCTAAACGCGCGGCAAAAATTAGCGCTTTCCTTGTAGCCAAGAATTTCAGATATATTGAATATCGTGTAGCGTGCGTCGGCTAAAAGTTGCTCAGCTAGGCGCTGCCTCTCAGTTTCAAGAATACGCTTGTAGCTATTATTCACCGCGCCTAATTGCCTTATTAGCGTCCGCTCGGTCATGTGAAGTCGCTTACAAATTACGGCTTGAGTCGGTGGTGCACTCGTGGCGTCACCCGCTCGTACCGCCTCAAAGTGGTGATAAATGATCTGTCGAACAAGTAAGTCGATTCTATTGGAGTGTTGTTTCTTTGCCAGAAGGCGCCTGCATTTCTCCAAGTTCAACTCATAGGAGTCTTGGTCAGCAAGCGGGGAGGGTGCAAACCAATATCGTTTTGGTACAACCAGTTTATTTACGTCGGTACCGAAGCATAGTTGGGAGTCATACATCTTTAACATTAGAGCTTTACGATTAGCGGCATCAGTTTTGAAATGCAGGACCATTTCGGCACCCGGACTCTTTCCTAGAATCAGAGTGACCAACACCTCTAATGCACGCATCAATGCCTCAAAGAAAAACTCTTGAAACACTGTGTCTAAGGAGGTGTCGTTAATCACGATTTCAAACGATTCATCCGTCTCGATGATACTGCCAGTATAAGTGCCTGACCGAAGCTGTTCCCACTCAACAAAGGTCGCGAGCGCCTTGCCTAATGTCGGCGCACTTAACGTTGCATAACCAACAGGTCCATGACTCGTGACACCTAAATGCCCACCTAAAGTGGCTGCCCAATTAGGGTCATTCGTATGAGCATGCACATTGTTTACGATCGCAATGGTATCGGTAATTGAAAGGTATTCAAGTTCGGAAAGAGTCTCTTCCGTTAGCCCCGTGCCGCTTAGCATATCTTCAACCGATACAAAACCCAGCGTTTGCGCAATCAGCACGTAAGCTTTGTCGGACGTTGAGCTTGAAACACTTGGCTTATTTAATTGAAGCATGATTCGATTATAATGACGACTGTCAGTTAATGACAATAAAAAGGTCATAAAATGAAAGCAATGATCTGCATCGGTACGGTTAAAGTAACCAGATTGAATAATAGATTTAGCTCTAAGCAAGGCCGACACTATGAACGCACATACGAAATTTAATAGCGCAATAGACTATGACTCTCTATGGCAGCATCACACCAGAGACGTTGCATGGGGAACGATTGCTCTATTTTTTGGAATCTTGTCCGGCTATGCCGTTGTCATTATTAGTGCGCTTAACGGTCAGCTCCATTACGGGTTAGCGAGTGCTGCCTGCTCCGTATTATCATTCGCGAGCTTTACCGTTATGCATGACGCCGGCCATGGCAGCATATTTCGTATGGGTTCCTCATTTAAACCCTTAGAAACGCTGCTAGGATGGACATCGTCATTGGTTTTGCTGCTGATCCCATACCGTTTATTTCAAAGAATACACGATAGGCACCATGCCTTTACAAACGAGCCTGAGCGCGACCCAGACCACTTCTCGTTTGGCGAAAAATGGTATCAAATACTGGCTAATTCCTATTGGGTGCCGTTTCAATACTATCTAATGTCAGTCACCACGCTGCGCGGGCAAAAACTTTTTCGAGATACCTATCCAAGTACCATTGCATACCTATGTCTCGTTTATGGCTCGCTGATGGCTCTTACAATCAATGGCTTCGGACTTGAGGTACTGACGTTCATGGTGATTCCTACCGCGATTGCCCTGTTTTTCCTAGTGATGTTTTTTGACTATGTACCCCATCACCCGCACAAGTCTCTCGACCGAATGCACAATACTCGTATATTCCCTAGCAAAGTGTTGAATATAATACTTTTAGGTCAAAACTATCATTTGATTCATCACATGTATCCCCGATTACCTTGGTATCAATATCAAGGCGTTTATCGTCAAATACTGCCTTTTCTCGAGAAGGAAGGTGCGCCAATTGAAGACCTAGGCCGGCTGCTCGGTGGGCCGTCCGTGCCGGTTCGCCCGAGCCTACTAAACTCCCCAAACGCAACCGCTCTTGGCAGCAATGGTCACCAACTGAATATGCGCCTTAGTGTCGCCGCCAAAACAAGATTATGTGATGATGCTGTCGAGTTAAAATTCGTACTTCCGTCAGCTCAAAAGCTTGTGTTTTCGTCCGGCCAATACCTAATGATTTCGAAGTGGTTAGCGGGGGAGCAACAAACACGATGCTACTCCATTTGCAGCGCACCGGGAGAACAACAGCTTGCGATAGGCATCAGGCGAACCGACAACGGCTTAGTTTCACGTTATCTAAACGATGAAATACGCGTAGGTGATGAGCTCATCGTACAGGGCCCATTTGGAGAATTCACGTTCCCGCCTGCTCACAATCAAGCCATAAAAACACTCGTTCTTATCGCAGGTGGCAGCGGTATAACGCCCATATTATCTATCCTGAAAACGTTCTTGAGTGAAAAAGCCGACGGCATGGCGCATCTTTTTTACGCCTGCCGTGACGAAGCGAGCATTATGTTTTACAAACAAATCGATTCTTTGCAGGAACAATATCGCGGCCGCCTAACCGTCACCTATGCCTTACCTGAAAACTTGGGCGGCAATGTCCGGTCAGTAGAGCGCTTTGATAGACCAATGCTCGAAGCATGTTTAGAGCCTCTTACGAAAACAGACGAGACAACAGAGTTGGGTAGCACGACCAGTACGCCTTTAGAGACCGACTTTTATGTTTGCGGCCCCGCCGGATTAAAGACTTCAGTGTGTGATCTTTTAGATGATAGAAAAGTAGATCTTGCGCGCGTACATGTCGAGGAGTTTGAATCCACCCTTGCAGAGCCTAAAGGGGAGCAGTTTCCGGTAGCGCTGAACTTTCACACAGGTAGCTCAGCTAGCGTTAGAGTTGCAAGCAACCAGACTGTACTCGAAGTGGCTAAACATCAAAACGTGTCAGTGCCACATGCCTGCGGTGCAGGCACTTGCGGCACCTGCAAAATGAAGGTAGAAAGCGGTGTCGTTGAACGAATACCTGACGCTATTCCCGGTATTACCGGGTTCGAACAAGATGCCGGTTTTACCTTGGCGTGTCAGTGCAAGCCTCAAGGGCCTATAACGCTTAGTGAAATATAGCGCACGCCAATTTATTTGAAGATATCCTCAACTTTGTTGCGTTGAGCTTCGCAGTGCGTATAAAGTAGGCGACAGAAGAACAAGGCAACGCTGTGTGTGCTTTTAATTTAATGGCGCAGCGCAGGTAAAATAACGAACGTATCCTAAACAGTGCTAAACGAAGGTCTGGAGAAACGAATGAGCAAGTCCTCTACGAATGTCATTGATCATAGTCAGTCAGTATTTACAGAGTCGCGCATCGACTCGGTTTTTAAGCGCCAGTCAGCGCATGCGCTTAAGCTTCGTTCAAGCAGTATTGAAGACCGTAAAGCGACACTTAAAAAGTTTCTGACGGTAATTGAAAAATACACACCTGAAATTATTGAAGCGGGAAAACAAGATTTCAACAAACCTGAAACAGAAACGATGATCGCTGAGATCTTTCCGGTTGTGCATGAAATCAAGCACACCTTGAAGAACTTAAGTAAGTGGATGAAGCCAAAATCTGTCTCACCAACCAAAGTAACCTTTGGCACAAAGTCTAAGGTTATCTATGAGCCAAAGGGCGTGAGCTTAATTATTTCGCCTTGGAATTACCCGGTCAATCTTACATTCGGCCCATTGGTGTCAGCACTGGCGGCAGGTTGCACTGCGATGATTAAGCCGAGTGAATTTACACCCAATATGGCGCGTGTCATTTCCACCATCGTTAAAGAGTGCTTCGACGAAGAGCAAGTAGCGGTTTTTGAGGGTGAAGTGGATGTTTCTATTGCTTTGTTAGAAAAACCGTTCGACCATATTTTCTTTACAGGTAGCCCTCAAGTCGGTAAATCGGTTATGGCAGCGGCCGCAAAGAATCTAACGTCCGTGACACTTGAACTAGGCGGTAAAAGCCCAGTGGTGGTTGATAAGACAACGGATATGGCGGCAACAGCAGGCAAGATCACTTGGGGCAAATGTGCCAATAATGGTCAAACTTGTATTGCGCCTGATTACGCATTGGTGCATGAAGACGTCCTAGATGACTTCGTGACTGAGATGAAAAAAGCCTTAGATGGCGCGTATGGCGAAGACCTTAAAGCTAACGTTGACTATGGTCGTATCGTTAACATCCCGCACACTCAGAGAATCAAAGGTTTAGTCGACGACGCGTTAAAAAATGACGGAACCGTGGTTGCTGGAGGTGACATTGATGTCGATGATCGATTTATCCCGCCAACCTTAATTGTCGGCAAACGAGGCAGCGAAAAATTCCTTCAAAGCCGCATTATGAATGAAGAAATTTTCGGGCCCGTACTGCCGATCATTACGTACAGCGAAATCGAAGAAACAATTGCTCATATCAACGGATTGCCAAAGCCATTAGCTATTTACGTGTACAGTGAAGACCGAAACATCATTGAGCAACTATTAACCAGCACTTCGTCTGGCGGTTCATGCATCAATACCAATATGGTTCAGTTTCTACATGGTAACCTGCCTTTTGGTGGGGTTAACAATAGTGGTATTGGGAGTGCGCATGGAGAGTATGGCTTTAAAGCGTTTTCTCATGAGCGTGCGGTATTAGAAGATAAGTTTACGTCGAATCACTTGCTATACCCTCCTTATACTAATCGCGTTAAAACCATTACGAAATTAATCACTAAGTTCGGTGCTTAGTCAGACCGACATTCTCGACAGCTGATACGAATACTGCAAGTAAGTGCAGTGTTCGTATCAGCCAATAGCACACCTATGAGCCATTCAACGGCTTAGTTAAGCCATCAAATAGCGGTTTCACCCAAGAGTAGAACGACTGGATTCGCTTGTCGTTATCACGGGATGCCGGGCTTACAAGCCAGTAGGCTAGGTCAGTCGTCGCAGGCTCCACGCTTAACGCGACTAACCGCCCAGTATTAACCAGACGATTAATGACGGGTGTTAAGCCAACAGCGATTCCCAATCCTTCTTGTGCAGACGTAATGGCAGAAAGGTATGAGTCGCAAATAATTTTTTTCGGGGAAGAGAGATCCGGCAGCAGGGTATGCCAATCTTTTAGATCTTCGAATAGCGAAAGTAATACCTGCTCGTGTAACACTTCCCGCGGAAGGAAGTCCTTTGCGCTCAGTTTGTTATCTAACAAATATTGTTGGCTACATACAAGCTGCAATCCAACCTCGCAAAGAAGACGCTGTGTTAGACCGGACCAATTCCCGGCGCCAAAGCGAATTGCCGCATCAACGGGTTCAATGTCAAAATCAACATAATCATTACCTGTCACAATTCTTAGTTCGAGATCCGGTGCTACATGCTTAAACGACATGTAATTCGGAATCAACAACTCTTGGGCAATAAAGATCGGAGTGCTCACTTGAACCGTTTGCGTTTGAAACGTTCGCTCAAATTCTTGATATCCTGAAATATGGCGTCCTATAACATCCTGAGCAACCTTTGCATAATATTCACCAGCCTGGGTCAAACGAAGTGTACGTTGGCTCCTGTCGAATAAACTCATACCGAGGTATTCTTCTAGCACTTTAATCTGTTGGCTTACTGCGGGCGGAGAAACACAAAGCTCTTGGGCTGCCAACTTGAAACTAAGCAGACGAGAACACGCTTCGAAAACAGGTAGCCATTGAATGGGAGGAGGGGACATGCCTGCGAACTTCCTTTCATTAAGTAAGTATTTCTTATCTAGCGGTCAGAATAAGTGAATTGTTTAGCGTTACTAGTTAGCTTAACTTATCCATACAGTGTATTGCACATATAACATTAAACACGATTGGCTAAACTAACGACGGCGGTAAACTGCTATGCAAATGATTTCTGCTTCCGATGAGCATAAAAGTGCGTGCATCCTCTGCTCCCGCAACTGCGGTATTACTGTCACCGTCGATAAAGGCGCGATCATTAAGGTAAAAGGCGACCCGGACCACCCAACAACTAAAGGCTACATCTGTCAAAAAGCAGCTCGATTGACGCACTACCAAGATAATGCAGATAGACTGTCCACCCCCCTTAAACGGACAACAGATGGCTCCTACGAACCAATAAGCTGGGATCAGGCCTTAAGTGAAATCGCCGCTAAAATGAACTCGGTGAGAAATCGACACGGGGGTGACGCTTTTGCCCTCGTGGGAGGTGGAGGCCAGGGCAATCATCTTGGTGGCGCATATGCTCAGCAACTTAGGTACGCGATGGGAAAAAGCCGCTTCGTCTATTCCGCATTAGCGCAGGAAAAAACTCAGGATTTCTGGGTCAACGGCCGCCTATTCGGGGATCAACGCTGCCACGCGACGGAAGATGTCGAGCATGCTGATTACGTGCTATTTATTGGCTGCAACCCTTTCCAGTCTCACGGCATTCCGAATGCTAGAGACACACTCAAACAGATAAAAAAAGACCCTAGCCGAACCATGGTCGTGGTCGACCCAAGATTTTCAGAAACGGCCAAGATGGCCGACATTCATTTACAGGTTAAACCGGGTACCGATGCCTATATGATGTCGGCGATGCTCTCCATCATTGTCCGAGAGAACTTACATGATGATGATTTTATCACCAAGCACTGCCAGGGTTTCGATGCGGTAAAAAAAGAGCTGAGTAACATTTCAGTTGACGAGTATATTGCGAAGGCTGATCTGGACAGGTCGACTGTTTATCAAGTTGCACGCAATTTTGCTAAGGCGAAAAGAGGCTGCGTGAGAATCGACCTCGGCATACAACAAACGCTTCACTCAACACTCAACGCCTACCTAGAAAAATTACTCTATCTCATCACAGGTAATTTCGCGAAGCAGGGTGGCAATAATCTTCATACTTCGTTCCTTCCGCTGCTAGGTAACACTGACGAACGCCGGGATTCAGAAAAAGCGGTCAAACGAACCGCCCACCATAAAATGATCCCCATTTCGGGAATGTACCCACCCAACATTTTGCCCGACGAAATCGAGCACGAAGGAGACGATCGGCTCAGAGCTGTTTGGGTCGAAAGCGCAAACCCAGCGATGACTTACGCAAACTCCCAAGCGTTCGAAAGGGCATTTAGGAAGCTAGACATACTCGTTGTGGTGGATGTCGCCATGACCGAAACGGCGCGACTTGCCGACTATATTTTACCCGCATCATCACAATTCGAGAAGTGGGAGGCCACTGGTTTCAACGCCGAATTCCCCGAAAACTTTTTTCACCTTCGCCCCCCCATATTTAAGCCGCATGCGGAAACATTGCCGGAGCCTGAAATATATACTCGCTTGCTAGAAAAGATGGGAATGATCCCTAGCTCCTTTCCAGTGCTTAAAAGTATCGCGCGTTATGAGCCAACGGTAGCGAAACACCAAGCGTACCTTGGCGCATTAATGAGCACCTTAAAAATGAACAAGGAGTTATCGTTTTACGCAGCTTCTATTCTCCACCAAACGCTTGGAAAGGCATTAGAATCTAAATATGGAGCAGGAGCAGCATCGGCAGCACTTTTGCTTCCATTGTCTATCGATTATGCGAATAAGTATCGCGACCAAGTTAAGCGCGCAGGCATTCAGGGAAACGGTTTTGCTCTCGGTTCGAATTTGTTTCATAAAATCATGTCCAGTCCCTCCGGAATTATTATTAGTAAGCACAAGATCGAAGAAGTCTGGACCTTGGTAAAAAACAAAGACCAACGAGTACACCTAGAAATTCCAGAAATGCTTAAAGAGCTAGCTGGCCTAGACGGCGAGAAGATCATCAGCTCAGAATACCCATTAATACTGATGGCTGGCGAACGCCGCAGTTACAATGCCAATCAGATATTTAGAGATCCTGCATGGCGAAAAACTGATAAGGCGGGTTCGTTAAGAATTCACCCTGTCGACGCAGAAGATTTAAACGTTGTCGATAAGGAAATTGTCACGTGTCGGACTAATAATGGCGAAATCGATGTCGAGGTAGAACTAAACGATACAGTTCGACAAGGGATGATCACTCTTCCCCACGGCTACGGCATGCGTTACGGCGGTTCGGCACCTCAGGGCCCGCAACTTAATCGTTTAACATCAAGTGAGCACTGCGATCCGTTTTGTAAAACGCCGTACCACAAATATGTGCCCGCTCAAATCATCAAAAAGGCGAGTTAGGCGAAATGATAGCGCAAAAATTAAACGCCGAAGATTTTACTAAAGCTTAGCCTTCAAACCACGGACGATGAAATACAGGTGTGTCTACTTTCGTAGCAAAGGAACATCTTCGATTGTCGACGTAGCTTATGAATTGATTCGGTCACATTTTTTCGTCTATGCTAGTCACGCTCCTGCTCTAGTAAGAAATTGTTCTCAAGTTGCACCAAAGTGAGATAGCTTTCGCTTAGCCCGGCAACTGGACGATCAAAACCAACAACGCAAAACAATAAGAGACCACTATGAATTTCACATCCACACTGTTGGGCTTCCTGATTGCTTTCTCGACACTTTCGACCCTGACATTCGCACAAGGACCTAGCGGCGATCTTTCGTCAGCGCACGATAGCAAGCGAAATGTCATAGTTGTCGGCAATAACTGGGATGGAACCATCGATATTTACGACCCAGATACCTTTGAACGAATTAAAAAATTAGACGCCGCACCCGACAGAGAGGCACGTTTTGAAGAGTTAGACAGCACCGTTTGGCGCTGGATAGCCTCACGCTTTATCAAAGAAGTAATCGGTGAGGGCAATCATCAAATGGTCGATGATATGTTCACGTCGAACGATGGTCGATACCTCTATGTCTCTCGACCTAGCTTTGCAGATGTTATCGCACTCGACGTTAACACTGGCGAGATCAAATGGCGTACGTTGGTAGAAGGTATTCGCTCAGATCATTCGGCTATATCTCCTGATGGGAAAACGTTCTTAGTGTCTGCGTCAACGGCGAAAAAAGTGCATGCGATTGACACTGACACAGGAGAAATCATTGCTGAGTTTGAGTCAGGTGACCAGCCACACGAGAATACATACTCAGAAGACGGCTCCCGCATATTCCATGCGAGTATCGGCAAGGTATATGTCCCATTCACAGCCTCATGGCTGGATTGGCTAAAAGGGGATCGCTACTTTCAAATTGTGGACGCCAACACCTACGAAATTTTACAGCGCGTCGATATCGGCGAAAAACTCGAGGAGTTCGGTTTTCCTTGGGTGGACAGCGCCGTAAGACCTATGGCTGTAGCGCCCGACGGGAAGTTTGTTTACATGCAAGTGTCGTTCTTTCATGGCTTTTTTGAGTACGACGTAGACCAACAGAAGATTACGCGCAAGATCGACTTACCCATCCCTGATGATATTGCCGCACTGAGCACCCGAGATTACCAGCTTAACTCAGCCCACCATGGTCTCGCGATAAATCAAGCGGGTACAAAACTCTGTGTGGCGGGAACAATGTCAGGCTATGCAGCAATTGTTGATCGAGAAACCTTCAGCTATAAAACCGTTCAACTTTCGGAAACATCATTGGGAGCAAAACCCTATTGGTCAACTGAAAGCGCAGATGGACAGTACTGTTATGTATCCGTCAGCCAACAGGACCGCGTATCCGTAATTTCCTTTGATACAGCAGAAGAAGTCGCAAGTTTTCCCGTGGGAGACCATCCTCAGCGTGTGAGAACAGGCCGACTAAAGTTTGACTAAACGCGACAACAATGGTTGCTCAATGGTGTTTGTATGCGCGGCGATAACTCTAAAATGAGGCATTCGCCTAAAGGGCAACACGGCGCGCACAAACCAAGAGGAGGGACCGTTTTACTTTCAACGGTCGACGATAAAACTTCGGCTATACTATAAATCAGCGTCGCTTACGACTACCAACGAGCCTCGCTGCATCTCTCTTTCAAATCGAGTAAAGGACACACTACATTGAAAAGCGCCGAACTACCGAATAGAGAAAACGAGCGTTTGGAGGCGCTGATTCGATATGAGGTATTAGACTCTGAAGATGAGAAAGTCTTCGATGAGTTAACGCAGCTTGCCAGCGAAATATGTGGCACATCAATTTCATTGATTAGCCTTGTTGACCAAAACCGGCAATGGTTTAAATCGCGCGTAGGGCTTGCCGCAAAGGAAACCGAACGGAGTATTGCTTTTTGCTCGCATGCCATTCTGCAAGACGACGTATTTGAAGTAGAGAATGCACTGGACGATGAACGCTTCCATGACAACCCTTTGGTGACCAACGACCCTAATATTCGCTTTTACGCGGGTGCGCCATTGGTCACACCAGATGGTTATCGACTTGGAACACTCTGCGTCATTGACGACGAACCGCACACACTTAATGCATTCCAGATTAAAGCGCTAAAAATTCTATCTAATCAAGTCATCAGCCAGCTTGAAGTTCGGTTAAATGCGCGCCGTTTGGAGCGCATGATGAAAGATAAAGAGAAGCTATATGCAACATTAGCGCATGACCTAAGGTCACCGTTTAATGGTGTTCTCAATCTTTCAAAAATATTATCGGAACGCGCTGAGCAACTTACCCCCGAGCAAATCGTCAATATTTCAACGGAGATACTCAACTCTTCTGTTTCGCTGTTTCAAACCATGGACGAAATTCTTCAATGGACACAAAACCAGCTGGTTCGCAGCGTAATTGAACTAAAGCCGGAAAACCTAAAAGAAGCAGCCGATGAAACGATCGATATGTTTATGGAAAGTGCAAAGGCTAAAAAGGTAAGCATTTCAGTTGATATCGCCCCTGATATTGAAGTAATGGCTGACGGCACATTGCTTAAAACAATTTTAAGAAACCTAATTACTAACGCAATTAAATATGCTCCCCTTGCGTCACTTGTTTCCGTGGCAGCATCCGTGCAAAGCGACCACATCCTGATTTCTGTCAGTGACCAAGGAAAGGGAATCGACGAAACGCTAAAGCGCAGCCTGTTTAAAGAGACCGTCCAAAGTCAGCAGGGAACAAGGGGCGAGGTGGGTCATGGCTTAGGACTTTCCTTAGCTGGGGATTTCGTTCGTAGGCAAAGTGGTAAGATCTGGATTGATGAAGAGCATGAGCCAGGAACCCGAATACTTGTCTCATTGTTAGCGCCTGCGTAAACGAGCCATAATCAAGCCCTTCCGCAGCGATCGATGGTTCGTCTATTAAGTCCAAATACAATAATCGAATGACGAATTTCTTAAATAATCGCTCATACACCTATATTTACTTTGGCAAACAATGGGTAGAATGCCGAGAAATTAACTAGGAAACGTTGGAACCGAAACAATGACAGACGAAGACATCAATTATCACAACAACCCTCTACATGGTTTAGGTTTAAAAGCTATGTTGACAGAGTTGGTCGATCATTATGGATTCCCGATACTGGACGCTTACCTCAATATCAACTGTTTCAAAACCAACCCTAGCATCGAGTCCAGCGTAAAGTTTCTTAAAAAGACGCAATGGGCGCGTGAAAAAGTCGAAGTATTGTATCTGTACGAATATAAGAATCTACCTAGAGCATCGTCAGAGCAGTTTGCGTTTTCACCGCGAGACCGAATTATTCCGGAAGGGCAAGAACCGCGAGAGCCGGCAGAGCTAAGCTTCGAAGATGCTGAGCGTTTGCATCAAAAGCGAGTGCGTAAGGCTGCTGAGCGCGACCGCGATGGCAGCTCTCGCAAAGGACCAAGTAAAAGTGGCCCATATGGGAACCATGCCAAGCGAAATACACAGGACTCTAATCGAGACCGACCAACAAGTTCTCAGGGTGAGTCTGCGTCTACGGGAAAAAGTGAGCCAAGCAATAAAGCCGGCAGCCCTGATCCATGGGCCAAGTGGCGAGAGTAATAAAGATTCGGTTTTTAGAGGTTAGTTTGTTGATCTCTCCAATATAAGAATCAGGACACTGTTTGATTTTTAGCTGGGGGCTTTTAGCAGCAATTGAGTAGTCTTTAACTGCCGGGCAATAAAACCTTGCACAGCAGTTTTCGCGGAACAGCTTTCGTTAACGATACTTAGCGAGAATTTTGGTGATATAGCCTTCTTTGATCAACTCAGATAACGCCCGATCGAAATCCTCCTTCGCCACTGATGATGTCTTTGAATAAGCGCATGACAACTCATACTCATCCGCTATCAGCGGGGCAAAAACTAGCTCACTCTCAGGGTCTGCCGTTTTCATTTGAAAGCTAAGCAAAACACCGAAATCAATTAGTGCATCCAAGCGACCAAGCTTCAATAACAAAACCCCTTTCTCTACACTGTTTACTTTAACCGCCTGAACCTTGCCATCCGCAATCATATCCATAATCGCAGCGTGGTATACATAACCGTTATAAACGCCTAAACGCTTGCCTTCTAAATCTTTAAATTCGTCAATGCTAAAATCGGTACCTTTACGAACTAGCAGGCGATCAGACCCTTTGAATAAGGTTTGCGACCAATAATAATTATCTGGTGAAGTCTTCCACTTTCTATTCGTTATGCAATCTGCATCGACATAACCTTCTTTTAGATGAAGCTCAATACGAGCGACTGGCAAATCCAAATAATGCGGAGTCAACTTCAATTTGTTAGCAATCGCGTCACCAATATCTTTGATTAATCCGCCTGAAAGCACATCACCCTCTACAATCGCAAACGGAGGTGTTGCGTCAGTCCAATAGCTAAACGTAATACCAGGAAGATGTTCGTGACCAAGTTCATCTGCAAAGCCGGACGTGCTGGTAAGTAAAACTAGCGCGACCAAGGCACGCTTAAGTGTGTTCAACAACAGATAGTCCTCTTAGATAATTCACCAAGTATCGTACATAAAATAGAATTTGTTAAGCGTAGTAATATGATGAATTATGAACCCATGTTCACTTTTTGATCGATCAAAAAATTGGTCCTTGAGCCGCGCAACTTAGTTAATTACAGAAGATTGTTGGTCAATGTACTTTCGACTAGGTCTAAAGACTAAGAGCTTGTGGATGCCTATTTCTACTCCTCACCGGCAAAGATCAAATCGTTGGGAAAGAGGTACCTTCAGTTGGAAGATACAAAGGTGCGTGCAGAAGCCGAGTGAACCCCAGAACGTTTGAGCGCACTAACTAAAAAAGCCCTAAACGACCAACTTACAGCAAAGGCTGCGTTTTCAAGTACCACGATTAGCTAGCCAGCATGCTCTCTAATTAGAGAGCTGATATTTATTCAAAGCAAAGGCTCGCCCAACGTGCTAAGCCCGCGCTAACTGAGCCAAAATAGTCGCCACTAACAAACGGTGTATTGGGTAATACCGACTGGATTGCTGCACGAATAATAGGGGAGTGGGCTGACCCACCCGTGACATATACCACGTCAGGCTCGATACCGGCTTGATCGACTGCTTCTTTGACCAAGGCTTTGATATTTCTTAAGGGGCTCGCAATCGCTTCTTCGATTTCATCCTGCTGCAATTCGACCTGTAACTTTTCTGACAACAGATCAATCGTCGCCGTGTGCGATACTCGTGAAGATAAACGAATTTTGGACGTTTCAGCTTCTCGAACAATACTATGGCCCAACGTTTTACGGTGGACGCTTATCAAGCGATCTAACTTTTCGGGATTCACCGCTTCGCGGCGCAATTCATCCAAAAAGCGAAGATTTTTCTGTGAGTAAAACTCTCTCTGAGCCTGAACATCGTTGATAGCAATAGGGTCCCAGAATATCGAGGTCGGGACCTGGTTTCCGGAGCGTTTATTCGTCCCCTTGCCAAACTCGGGCATAAAGCGCTTAAACGCGATCGCAATATCGATATCGTTTCCGCCTACCATTTTTCCGGAATGAGCTAACAAGGTTTCCTCTCGCTCCAAGCGATTTAAATACTGAGGCCCCATTTTAATTAACGAGCAATCGGTTGTACCGCCGCCGATATCAACCACCAGAACATTTTTTTCCTCGGTCAGGGTGGACTCATAATCAAGTCCAGCAGCCACCGGTTCAAATTGAAACTCAATCGCCTTAAACCCTGCGCGCGCTGCTGCGCGCTGAAGTATATTCTCCGCTTGCTGATTAGACGCCTCGCCACCAAGCCGGTGGAAGTTAATCGGACGCCCGATAACCGCTTCTGTGATAGGGCGCTCTAAAAACGCCTCAACGCAGGATTTAACGTTAGACATCATCGCGCAAACGATATCCTCGAAGAATACTAGCTGCGCTTCGCGCAGGCCCATGGTGCCAAGAAACGATTTTGGCGATTTAATATAATACGTGTATTCGGGATCTTCGAGATAGGCCGCAAGTGCATCCTCTCCAAAACTAAGGTCTTCGCGCTCAAGGTGAATGCCTTCCGTTCGGTTCGCACTTATCGCATTGCTTAAGAGCTGCTCACCCACATCAGTGGCAGGAGAGATATTCATAAAGTGAAACAGGTACTCTGAAACCGATTCTCTCGTGGGTGCGCAAATAGTGGAGGGTATGTAGCGGTTGTCGCCATGTAACGGAATCGATTCAACCGTACCATTTATCATATGTGACACGGAGCAATTGGCTGTCCCGAAATCAAAACCTATTGTCATGTGAAAAACTCTTGCCTGGAGTGCGATTAAAGTAATTGATATTAATTGGTTGGTAGCGCTGCTCTATAATGTCCACTCGAAGCCTGAGCACGGCACTTCAATAAACGCAAAGCGTGGAGCAAACCTAACCTAGGATTTTTAGCGGCGGGATTGTACGATAAAAACAAGCAGCTTTGTTGCGAAGATCAGTAAAAAAATTAGTATTATTCGCTTGGCGTATCAAAACTTCGTTCTTAATTACCAGCTTAGCGTGTTGGTAGATTCTCCATCAAAAACCTAACACCATTACCGCCCATTACTTTACCAATTTGCTCACGTGATAGGCCTTCTTTTAGCAAGGCATCGGTTAACGTCGCAATTTCTGAAACATCAAATGCCGTTGTAACCGCGCCGTCAAAATCCGTTCCTAGCGAGATATGATTCTCTCCAAGCAAATCAATACCGTACTTGATGCCTTTTGCGATACCTGAAGGCGAGTCATTACAAATAGCTTCCTTCCAAATACCAACCGCCACGATTCCTCCGTTATCCGCAATCTGTTTCATTAAGTCATCAGGTATGTTTCGCTCACTGTCGCAATAACCTCGAATCCCCGTATGGCTCACAACCAGCGGACGAGTAGACAGCGCCAGTACATCGCGCACGACCTTCTCTGACGAATGCGACACATCAATAATCATATTCAGCTGGTTCATCCGCACAACGACTTGGCGACCGAAGTCACTCAGGCCAGCTTTGCTATAGCCATGCAACGATCCGCCTAACTCGTTATCAAAAAAGTGTTGCAGCCCAATCATTCGAAAACCTGCGTTATGAAGTTCATCGAGCGCTTCGATATCGCCCTCTAGCGCGTGGCCACCTTCCGCGCCGACTAATCCTAGTATCAAGTTAGGGTTCTCTACACGATCGGCTAGTCCATTAGCTAACTCAGAACGAGTCTTAATTATTCTCAGGCTCTGAGGGTGCTCATTCGCCAGCCGATGCAAGCGCGCGCTCTGGTATAACGCTCGCGCCTTAAGGCTAGTCCAAGTTGAGGCAGGCCAAGCCTGAACCATGGAGAGTAAGGTGATGTTGTCGCGCGCGTCAGCGTTATTCTCACTAAGATTCATGCCGGCGGGCGCTTTAGTCACGGTGGTAAACATCTGAACAGCCACATTACCCTCCTGCATCCGAGGCAGGTCCATATGCCCATAGTTCGAGCGTTTTGCTAGATCCCTATCCCAAAGCAACGAATCTCCGTGCCAATCCATAATCGTCAATGATTCATGCAGCGCTTGGGCTTCTGCTGATACAAGGTAAGGAGAGTGTGGCTTCACGACGTTCTTTCCCTTTTCGACAATCGCGGGCGCGAGCAGCCGAACAGCACAAAGACAAACAATGATGATCGCAACAAACACTAGTACGTTACGCCGCGTATTCGAAGCGCTAGTTTGTGAGTTCTCACTGAATTCGTTCGATGATTTCATAATTCGCTTCCTTTCCCTTTTATTATTCTTGGCATCAAACGCTCGTTAAGCGTATAACGACGAAAAGTCAGTCTAATTCAGACCTACAAACAAAATATACTACTGCCCGCTAATATAGTCCGTTCCACCCCCAAAGAGTTATCCGAATTATCAAAAGCGATTTAACACTTTTGACAACAAAAAAACGAAAACGACCGAATACGCCCTAAGTCAGCCTAATTTGCCTCGCGCCTTGTTCTCCAAGGGATTACGGTTCTTATTCCTCTGTATTTGAACATTAGCTGGCCATTGGCAGAAAACAGCTAACCCAAGCATACGAGGCAGGAAGTGGTAACAGCAGGACGCACCCAATAGGCCTTCGGGCAACAATAAAAATAGTTTGGAGCGAAGAATGATTAAAAAAATATCCTTATATCTATCGATGTTTACGCTGGTGATTTTTACCGGTTTTGCGAGCGCAGGGGAAAAGAACGAAGGCATTACCTGCATCAATAAAGGCAGTAACGTGACCGCGGTTTACGACAAAGGATCAAGCGGCCAGCTTGTCACAAAGAACATTCGTGTCGGCAATAGCTATAAAGGCGGCAGTTGTATGGGTCGCTGTGGCGGCGGTTGCGGCTGGGGCGCACCAAGTGCTTGGGCAAAAGACTGCTTAGATCACGATATCTGCATCGTCGATCAAAATGGCCAGAACGGCTTAGCAGCGGATAAGAATTGCGGCGATGAATTTAGGCATGCGGCCGATGACTATACCTTCGGTGTTCTGCGTGGTTGCCGAGGCTAGTTAGATTGAGTTATTTGAAAGCCCGGTTACCCGGGCCTTCTTACTTCTCACGATACGACCCTTCGTTGGGTAACCGCAAACAAAATACACAAGATAAAAACAATAAAAAAAGAGGCCCCCATGCGAATAAGACTTTTTGCCTTGATGCTAACAAGTACCTGTTTATGCTCCGCTAACGCCATCACATCAGATGACGCCTTGCTTAGTAATGAATCACCGGTGATTATTAACTCCCTTAGTCATGCTAACGATGACGACTTCAACGAGAGCGAAGAATCAGGATTATCAGAGCAGGGCGTGATCAACGCTCGTGACGACAGTTTTCCGATCTACGAGAACAATCAAGCAGAATACGATGCATCAGACGCGATCCAAGGAAATTCGTTTGAAGCCTCTGACGGCCCCCCAACTGAGGCCAGCCTAAATCAAGGTGTTCGCCAAGCAGAGGAGGGCAACATACAAGAACTGCCAGGCGAAGAGTTTAAATTTCGGCTCAAAGTAAATCGCTCAAATCACTATAACGTTGAAGGCAAAGCAAAATCAGACATTGGGAAGCTTATGTTCAAGTCGCAGCTCTTGCCAAGCAACGAAGTAAAGCTATCCCTAAAGTTTAAACAGGGCGACCTGAAAGATAGTGAACTTAAAGCCTACTTCGATCTAGCAAATTTTACGATGGAGTTAGATGGCGCCAATGCCGTACTCAACAAGGACCATAAAATCATGATGGATCTCGTATCCCATCACCTACGGCAACGCTTTCAAACCCAGTTTGAAGGCTACGAAATCCCCGAGCATGCGCTAATGCTGGTTCAAATGCTGTCTTATTGGTCGACTGCGCCCGAAGGTTTTGTTTACGAAAAAAGGGAAATCGTGAGCCAGTAAGAAACCGGAACAGAAAACCAGAACAGAAGACCAAAACAGAAACCTAGAGCAAGAAACAGTAGAGATGGTCACTGCTTTGATTAAGTCTAAGTTTTTCAGTACAGATTTTTCATGTCATTTTTAACGACAGCGCCGATGATTGGCGCCGCAGCCTTACCGAGGACTCCACTCCCGTTCATATGAACTGATAAAGCCTTGGGAAAGCGCGTCACATGATCAGCTTCAATGTGCTTGTCTTTACGCCATGGAGTCTCGCTGTGGATTGTGTCACTTCGTCGAATAAGGCTTTGGGTGGCTTCAATTACAATCCCAAGTTTAGGTCTCTTCCCATTCACCGAACACTTAGACAGTAACTCGGGGTTGGCGGACAAGTAGGCTTTTCCACGCACAGTCATAAAAGCATCGCTTCCGGGAATGAGCATCAGCAATTCGATATTCTCATTAGCAATGATGTTTCTCATGCTTACCGCTACTTTATTCCCCGGGCGCTCAGGGATAAAAAGCTTTCCGCCGCCTAAGTTCCGGACGAATCCTTCATAATCTCCGCGGGGAGACAGCTCCGTTTCGTAGTTTTTGTTTACGGTTTTAATCAATAGATACGGACATGCTTTAATGAAAGCACTCGCAACGTTTATGGGGGCTGTGTCGAGCCTTCCACTGTCATTCCACAAACCCGCTCTTGCTGCCGCTCTCGCACAATGCAAGTAAGCGCAGCGGATAGTCAACGTACATGAGCCTGACTTCGTCCTAATTTCACCATTCACGCGCAAACTGTGCCCAACACCCGGTATGAGAAAATAGAGACTCGCAGCAATGGTGCCAGTTTCAGCGATAGGAGGAATCCGCACCCTTAGGCTCAGTGTGGTTGGGTTCAACACTACGATAAGCTGTGTAGCGACGACCTGCATCGAAGTGCTGTCATCGCCAAATCCGATCACGGCAAGTCTAGACAAGGAAATTAACTCGAGACAGTAACGGTCTAGTTCAGGCTGTAAACGCTTATCCATTATTTTGGGGTATCCGGGAACTAGTTTACGAAGTGCCTGTTCATTGCCGATAATTGGGTCAAACTCAATGTGTCGAGAATCCATCTGTCATAAGCCTTAGTGTTGTCTCGTGAATAGTGAGAAAACTATATCCGGATCTACTAAGGTAAGGCTTCGCATTTGGGTGCAAGGTATTGGCATTCAGTTTCAATTTTAGGACACGAACAAAATGACTCGTCAGAATACTGATTTTCGACAGACTGTATCTGCCATTGCGGTAATCGATCTCGCTAACGAACTCCTTGAAAGGAAGTGCATAGGGCCAGATGATATTGCCGACTTAGGGCATCAGTTTGGCACGCTTTACCAAATGTGGCGATGCAAGGAATCAGTCCAAGAGAAGCGCCTACCAGAACACCTACTGATAAACCTATGGCAAAAGGTAGCCGATGTAGATGACTCAATCGGCATTCAAATTGGCTCTAAGGTCAACCTAAAGGCAAAAGGATTGCTGGCAAATTGGCTTTCACAAAGCGAGACCCTAGCCGAAGCCTTTGTAATATTTAGCGAGAACATCGAGCTGCTTAACCCTTCTGAATGCTGGACCAGTAGCGTGGAAGAGGGCACCAAGGCCAAACTATCAATCCGATTTCTCTCTCCGGAATATCCAGATGTCGCAATTGATAGAAGCATGGCAGCCATGATCGCGTGGAGTAGGTCTCTTTGTGGTAGCGAAATATCACCGGCTCGCATTTCACTCACTAGGCCTGCACCGACGCTTAACGAAGACTTTGCAAACCTTACAACAGGCGAAATCGCCTACCAGCAGCAGGAGAATGCCGCATGGTTCTCCCTTGAGGACTTTAATCGTCCAGTCACGGGCGCAAACCAATACTTAAAAAACTTGCTTGAAAAACAAGCAATGACACATAAAAAACAAGTCGGAAAAACTGAGGTAAACTCGACTACCCGCACGATAAAAACCATGCTATCGCATGATCTTGCTAGATTTTGCCAGCTAACCAATACCACTAATTACCTGCACCTGAGTCGCTCAAACTTATATCGAAAATTAAAGAAGGAGGGCACTAGTTTTACCGAGTTAGTCAAGGAGGAGAGGCTGTGCCGTCTAAGCCCCTCAACCTTGGCGGAGCTCAGCACGCTAGAAATAACAGAAGCACTCGGGTTTCGCGACATCGGTTCTTACTATCGTTTCCGAAAACAAGTCGAGCTTACCTAACGCGACACTTACCTCATGAAGCCGTTCACTACCTAGTGTTTACCCCATATACTTTCGTTTTTACTAGGTGACTTCGCTTTTTTGGCACTTGGCTTTCGCTTACTTTTAGCCGAGTTCGGCGCTTGTGCTTGCGCAGGATTGGGCTTCGGCTTGGGCTTACGTTTAGGTACATAGTTTAGAATAGAAACCGGCACCGTCTTACGTACAGGGAATCCTTCAATCTCTTTACGTTCAATAATATGACCAAGACGGCTTTCAATGGCGCACAGTTTCTTAAAGTCTCCCATTGCAACAAATGAGATAGCTTCACCCGAAGCACCGGCCCGACCTGTTCGACCAATTCTATGAATATACTCTTCAGGCTTAAACGGAAGGTCGTAGTTAACCACTCGACTCAGTTGGCCTATATCGATTCCCCTTGCAGCCACACCCGTCGCAATCAGAAACTTCAGCTCACCTGACTTAAAATCGTTTAGAATTTTCGCGCGCATCGCTTGGCTTCGGTCACCATGAATCGCTTCAGCCTGAATCCCGCGCTTACCAAGCTGCGCCGCCAGTTTTGCTGCACCGTGTTTTTTCTCGATAAAAATAAGCGCCTGATCCCATGATTGCTCTTTGATCAGATGACTAAGCAAGGCCGACTTTGTATCGAGGTCTACTGTGATCAACCATTGGTCGATGGTCGAGGCTGCTTTCGTTTTTGGAGAAATCGCAATCTCCACGGCGTCGTCATTAACTGTGTTAGCAAGAAAACGAACATCTTCAGTGAGTGTTGCTGAAAACAACAAGCTTTGGCGTTCGGTGGGCAAACGATCAATAATTTTATTGATGTCATCAATAAAACCCATATTCAGCATTCTATCTGCTTCATCTAATACGAGAACTTCTAGCTCATCAAAGTGAACGGCTCGCTGATGAATCATCTCGAGGAGCCTCCCTGGTGTCGCTACTAGTACGTCGACACCCTCAATTAAACGCTTCTTTTGGGGCTCTGCATCAATCCCTCCATACATCGCCATCGTACTAATGCTCATATGTTGACTGTATTGGTCGATATTCGCAGCAACTTGCTCGGTAAGTTCGCGCGTGGGCGTAATGATTAATGCACGTACTCGCTTGCCCCGATGAACATGCTCGACGTTAAGTTTTTCCAAAATAGGCAATACGAAACTGGCGGTCTTACCCGTCCCAGTTTGTGCAGCGGCAACAAGATCTTTGCCCTGCAAAATAGCCGGAATCGCTTTAAGCTGAATAGGTGTTGGTTTGCTGTAACCCTTATCAGAAATGGCTTTTAGGATAGGGGAGCTCAATCCAAGCGTTGAAAAGGACATGTAAAGCCTCGGAGTAAATTAAGTCAGCAGCGACAAGACGTGGATTGTGCCAACACGCGCCTACGAAAGCGAATGTTTATTATTGCGCAGCTGTTACCCTGATAAGCTTAATAGCCTGTGCCGTGGACAGGCCACAACATCTCTAAACCTAAAGGACAACTACTCTTCCCAACCACTACCAATCGCTCTAAACGGCAATTCAAGCCCAAGCTCAGGCACATGTTTCGCTATCCAGGCCGGAAACGTATTGCTGTTCGGTCCGGGGAACACGGTGTACGTGTTTGCCCAAGGATAGCTTTCTGACAGACTAAGTATCTGATCGATCATTCGTTCAACGTCCGCACCGCGCTTATCTAGAATTAACTCAGGCTCGCTGCCAAACCAATGTCTATCAGGAATGTCTTCTTCGACTCGCAACACGGGCAGCCCATGGCCTGCACGCCAGCCGATTACTTCAAGCACGGTATAAGCGTCTGCGTTCTCGCGTTTTACCGCAATCCAAGTATGAACCGCGAATATGCCGCGCCAACCCCATGCGTCAGCGCCGTATACCTGTATAACCGCTTCGGTCGCAGATTCCGGGGAAGGTGCAATATTCGCTGACTGACGGCTTGCATCGCGCCAGCTACCCGAGCTACAGCCAGAGATAGCCAATACTACCAATGCGACAAGTGTCGCTCGACGCAGCCGCAGAAAGTGCTGCCCGATACTCGCTAAACCTGAGTACATACTGTTAGAGCCACCATTATGTTTCATAACGCCGATATTTCCTCTCACTATTTGCCGTCACTAGGACACCGTATTCAATACGCAATAGCTCCGATATAAGTTCATACGGATAAAAAAATAGTTCGCATGAATGCTCAGTAAAAGCTCACATGCTTCGACTGCGTTTTGCGTCAACGTCGGTCCATCTTCAATAGCAAAGCGTTTGGCGGCGATTAAAAGACTCCCATAAAACTCGCTCTGCGATGCCTCGTAATAGTCTGGGGGAGAGCGGCATCAACTTTTCAGTTGCGTAGCATGCTTCGATCTGACAAGCTTTCATGATGAAACGCAACACCCAACAAAGACACGTAACGCTATTGCTCGTAATCCTAATGCTACTAAACCCAGTGGCGAGTTTTGCGGGACAGGTGTATGCGTCGCTATCGAACGAACAAATCAGCAGTTCGATACTGAGTTCACTTGGCAGTTCAATACCAAGCGCTTTACAGCGCGATATGCAAGCAAATACACACGCTCCGTGTCATGAGTCGAGCGGCGATCAAGTAATAAACTCTAAAAGACTATCAACCTCTACTAACGACGGTGACTGCTGCGAAAGCTCCTGTTTATGTGGGCAAAGTGGCGGCTGCCATCTACCGATAGGTTTACTGGGGCTCACCAATCACGCAGTTCTTTCTTCAAGCAGTCGTTACTTTATACTTGATTTTTATTATACCAATCCACTCTCAACCGCTATTACATTCCCTCCTATTATTTAGTTTCCACAGACTAGTCACGCCTTAATTCTAAGAGTTATTGGCGAATGGATGATAAGTCCATTTTTTGGTCGCGTTGTCGACCGCCTATTTAGCTTATAAATATTGTGGAAACCTCTATGTGCCGCTTAAATTTTGCTGCAATCGTTAGCATGCAGTTTGCAATCGTACTGACATTAAACTTACCCACCTCGTTCGCGAACGCAAAAGAAGAGAAACAACTTTCGCTTGATGCTGTCGTCACAATGGTGAAGTTAAACGACTTTCGTCTAAAAGCATTTAAGGCTGAGTCTAACGCGTTCTTATCTGAATCCAACGCCGCTAGCTATTTGCCAGACCCAACAGTTTTTGCAGCAGTACAAAGTATACCGACCGACACATTTAAGACTGACCAAGAACCAATGACTAAGTTAAAGGTAGGTGTAAGACAAATGTTTCCCAAGGGGGACAGTTTAGACATCAAATCCCGTGTCGCAGGCCTTCAAGCTGACATACGGCGCCGCGCTCAACAAGCATATTGGCTGACTACCAAAAAATCAGTAGAGCAAGCGTGGCTTGAAGCGTGGTTCTGGAACGAGAAACTAACACTATTGGACACGGATCGAGTGCATCTTAAGCAGATCTTGGACTTTATACGCGGGCTATATGAGGTCGGAGCAAAGGAGCAAGCTGAGTTAATCGGTGCCAAACTTGCACTGCTCAAACTGCAATACACGTACATTGATGCGAAGCAACACTATGAGCGGTACCGTCAACAGCTCAATACCTTCGCTAACACAGTACTTCAAGGAGAGATTTCTGGTCAGTCGCTACCATCGCTAGACGAAAGGCACTTAGTTTCGAATCCAACGAATGCGCAGAGAGACTTCGCACTCCACCCGACCGTCTCGATACTTAATC
>Ga0209495_1000350_pt1 | contig 37252 bp, 30 predicted proteins | sample EN1Hudsemesocosm_FD_184629 | JGI IMG/M metagenome (GOLD analysis project Ga0209495, IMG submission 184629) | Methane-oxidizing microbial communities from mesocosms in the Hudson Canyon - EN1E Hudson Canyon (SPAdes) (version 2) | ecosystem: Environmental > Aquatic > Marine > Cold seeps | place... | reverse complement strand
TGCAGGTTAAAGCGCCAATTTGGCTTAGGGTTAATTCCCAAAAAACAACTCATTCTGATTTTTTAAGCGAACTCGAAAAGGCTAATATCGAATTCAGCCAATCACCCGAGCACCCAGAAGCAATAATATTATCAAAGGGTTATGACATAATTAGCTTACCCGGTTTTGATTCGGGATGGTTTGCGGTGCAAGATGGAGCAGCTCAACTTGCCGCGCACTATCTTAAACCTCAACAAGGTGAGTCTATCCTAGATTGCTGCGCCGCACCGGGCGGTAAAACCTGTCACCTAATTGAATTTCAGCCAAATATGGCAAAAACAGTCGCTTTAGAAATAGATGAAAAACGTGCCACAAAAATACAAGAGAATTTAGTCAGGCTGGGTCACAATGCAGATATTGTAATAGGTGATGCTAGTACCCCAGAGAAATGGTGGGATGGTGAATTGTTCGATCGTATTCTGCTTGATGCTCCTTGCTCAGCAACGGGTATTATTCGTAGGCACCCTGATATCAAATGGTTGCGTAAAGCCAAAGACATTGAAGTATTGGTAAACCTTCAAAAACAAATATTGGATGCTATTTGGCCACTTGTTAAACCCGGTGGAACTATGCTTTATGCCACTTGCTCTATTTTGCCGGAAGAGAACCATCTGCAAATAGCTGATTTTTTATCTCGAACCTCTAACGCATTGTTAGATAATACTTTTCACAACGATTCTGAAGATAAACTAGGTAAACAGATATTGCCTGGAGATCAACAAATGGATGGTTTCTACTATGCCAGACTGCTAAAGTCTGAGTAATAATAAGGTTTGAAGACCACTAATGAAGATAATTATTCTGGGCGCTGGCCAAGTTGGCGCTACTCTAGCTGAAAATTTGGTAGGTGAGAAAAATGAAATCACCGTCATAGACTCTGATCCTGATACGCTCAGACACTTGCAAGACAGACTAGATTTGCAAGTGGTCGCTGGTATGGGCTCACATCCAGATGTACTAAAAAAAGCTGGGGCAGAAGATGCCGATATGCTTATTGCAGTAACTAACAGCGATGAAAGCAACATGATGGCTTGCCAAGTTGCTTACAGTTTATTCAAAACGCCTACTAAAATAGCCCGTGTTCGCTCTGAGCAGTACATCATTTATCAAGAGCAATTGTTTAAACACCAAGATGTTCCTGTAGATCACCTTATCGCACCTGAACAACTAGTTACAAAAGCTATAAAACGTTTAATTGATTATCCTGGCGCATTGCAAGTAGTTGAATTTGCCGATGGCAAAGCAAGCTTAGTAGCAGTTAAAGCCTATTATGGTGGTTTATTGGTAGGTCATGCTCTTTCTACTCTCAAAGAGCATATTCCTAACGTAGAAACTCGTGTAGCAGCCATATACCGTAGAGGCAAACCGATTCGTCCGCTGGGTACAACGATTATTGAAGCGGATGACGAAGTATTTTTTATAGCGGCAACTAAACATATTCGCACGGTTATGAGCGAGCTACAAAAACTAGAATCAAGTTATAAACGCATTATGATCGCAGGTGGTGGCCTTATAGGTGCTGGATTGGCTAAATTACTTGAACACGATCACAATGTGAAATTGATTGAGTTCAATCCTCAAAGAGCTAAATACCTCTCCGCACATTTAGATAAAACCATAGTGTTTGCCGGTGATGCTTCAGATCATGAACTGTTAACTGAAGAAAATGTCGAGCAAGTAGACGCCTTTATCGCTGTAACTAACGATGACGAAGCCAACATTATGTCGGCAATGTTAGCCAAACGACTTGGCGCGGCAAAAGCCATGGTGCTCATTCAACGTGGTGCCTATGTTGATTTAGTTCAGGGCGGCGAAATCGATATTGCTTTTTCTCCGCAACAAGCAACCATCTCTGCTCTTTTGACTCATATAAGACGAGGCGACATAGTAAACGTTTACTCACTTAGAAGGGGAGCAGCAGAAGCTATTGAAGCAATTGCCCACGGAGATCGAAATACATCTAAAGTGGTTGGACGAGAAATTCGCGAAATAAAACTCCCTCCTGGTACCACTATAGGTGCCATAGTACGCAGTGAAGAAGTCATCATTGCTCATGGCGACACAAAAATTGAAGCCAATGACCACGTAATTCTTTTCTTAGTGGATAAAAAGTTTATCAGCCACGTTGAGAAGTTATTCCAACCAAGCGCATTCTTTTTTGGTTAAAACCCCAATATATAAAGGTCTCTCGAAGAAGTTGACTACTAAGGAATCACAAACCTCAGTACATCTATGGACACGTTTTAGTGTAGTTAGTTGAAGATGATTAACTTTAGATAGTAAAAAACTCCAAGTTCACCTTAGAAAAAACAGTTTAAAATTCATACAAATTGATGTAAGTTTATACAGCTGAATAACATTTAAGGAGGAAAGTTATGAACAGCTATAATTTCACGATTTTCAAATCTACATATCAATCAATACTTATCGCAATTAGTTTAGCAACGATCGCCTTTTCTAGTGCTGCTTCACAAGATAGCAGCGAAGATGAGGAGTTGGCGCGCATGCAAGCTCAACTTAATGGCGAAGTTATGTCTAAGCCATTTTTAGCGGAAAAACCAAAAGAAGTTGATGCCTACATAAAGAGCATGTTGGAAAAAAAAGTAAAACCTCCCGAGTATATTGGCACTCATTGGCGCACTGGATATACCTGTCGAGACTTACTACGTTATAACTGGACTCAATATCGTAATTGTCGTTATTACCATCGTTACCACGGTAGGTATTACTACTAACATCACGTTTTTTAACCGGTGAAAACCACTTTAATTATGACCCATAAGGCAATGAAAATGACACAAAGGATTTACAACTTCAAACTACTCATACTCGCTATTACCGCACTTACACTATCTGGCTGTGCGGCTGTACATACTTCAATAGCCAAAAAAGACCTTGATGTGCAAACTAAATTAAGCACCTCTATCTTTGTTGACTCAGTGGCACCAGAAAAGCGAAAGATATACTTAGAAGTTCGTTCTGCCGTAATGGAATTTGATCGCAATTCTTTTAGAGAAGCTTTGTCAGCGCAAATTACCAACAGTGGAAATGGATACACTATTGTCGACAGCCCAGAAGACGCACAATATGGCATGAGTGTTTTCGTACGCAACCTTGAGAAAGCTTCACCTTCAGCGGCTGACAACTATCTCAAATCAGGTTATCAAGGTGTTGCTGTAGGGGCGGCAGCAAGTTATGCAACCGGCGGCGGATATAAAGGCGCTGCAGCGGGTGGGCTAATTGGCGGTTTGGTGTCTACTGCGGCAAATGCTTTTGTTAAAGACGTCACTTTTTTACTCGTGGCTGACATTCAAATTAAGGAACGGGCACGTAAAGGAGTGTTGGTTCGTCGCGATTCACAAGTTAACACTAAAATCTCTGACGACGGAGCGACAACTCAAACATTCTCAGAAGCCACTAATCAAAAAGAATATCGCACTCGAGTAGTGACCACGGCAAATAAGGCCAACTTAGAACTAGAAGAAGCTCAAGCAATTATGTTTGAAAAGACGGCCTACGCCATGGCCTCTTTTTTCTAAGCACAAAGACAAAAGCACTACTCTGCTGCTATTTTTAGGCGAGTAGTGCGATTTTCATTTATACATAATGGATTAGATTTTAGTCAGGGAACTTAACTGTGATAATGGAACAATTACACTTAAAACACTTTTTTAGCTAAATCATCTTTGGTAAATAGTCTCGCAATTTTAGCTTCTCCAGAAAGTCGGTGAAAAGAGTACAAGTAAAGAAAACACTTCCAACCGTCCAAACAACATTGCCACTATTAACAGCCACTTACCACTATCAGACACATCAGCATAAGTAGCAGCCACTTCACCTAAACCAGGTCCTAAATTATTTAGCGTGGCAGCGGTAGCGCTAAACGCTGTCACGTCGTCCATTCCTGTAGCAATTAGACCTACCATAATAATGACAAAGATCATGGCATAGGCGGAAAAGAATCCCCAAACAGCTTCTACAACTCGGTCTGGTAAAGCCCTTTCACCCAACTTCACAGAGTACACTGCTTTAGGATGTATCAAACGGTCCACTTCTCGTTTACCTTGTAGATACAGTAAGAACACTCGAATAACTTTTAAACCACCTCCAGTTGAGCCGGCACAACCACCAATAAAACTTGAAAAAATTAACATAATAGGTAAAAACACTGGCCAATTGGAGAAGTCTGTTGTGGTGAAACCGGCAGTTGTACTCACAGATACAGATTGAATTAGCGCTTGGTCAAATGCTATACCAGCATCTTCAAACCAACTGTGCTGCATCAACACAATAAAACAAATCAGTACCAAACTTATTTGAATAATAAAAAAAACTTTTAACTCAGGGTCATAGAAATACCCCTTCAAAGAACGCCCACTGGCAGCTGCGTAATGAAGGGCAAAATTTAGCGCAGCTATCCAAAGAAAGATAACGCAAACTATATTCACACCCACACTATTAAAATGGCCTAAGCTCGCATCATAGTTGCTAAACCCGCCTATTGCGATGGTTGAAAAAGCATGACAAATAGCATCAAACCAATTCATACCCACTACCCAAAATGCAATGGCGCATACAATAGTAAGAGATAAGTAGATATACCAAAGGTGCTTTGCAGTATCAGCTATTCTGGGTGTCATCTTAGAATCTTTTACTGGTCCTGGTGTTTCAGCTCTGTATAACTGCATTCCACCTACACCTAATATAGGTAAGATTGCCACAGCAAGAACTATGATACCCATTCCGCCTAGCCATTGTAGTTGTTGTCGGTAAAACTGAATTGCTTTTGGTAAATAGTCAATTCCTTCAATAACGGTAGCACCCGTTGTTGTTAAACCAGAAAAAGCTTCAAAAAAGGCGTCCGTCGTGGACATCTGAGGTTGTTCTAATAATAAAAAGGGTAATGCACCAAAACTTGCCAGTACGGTCCAAAACAGAACCACAATTAAAAACCCTTCTTTAGCTCTCAAGTCAAATCTATAACTTCGATTCGGATACCAAATAACTAAGCCTGTAAATAAACATAAAAGAAATGCTAATAAAAATGGCAAGCCACTTCCATCTTCATATATGACGGACACGATTGCTGGGGGGATCATGGTTACACTGAATAAAGCAACAAGAAGCCCCAAAATTCGAATAATAGTACGATATTGCATGGCTTAGCTTTGACTCAAATTAAAATTGCCGCGCAGCACTGAAGGCAAATTGAGAGAAAAGAGGTTTAATTGTGGGTAAATCATTGGCTTACTTATTTATTCTTGTAATTATTATTTGCTAGACACCGAACCAAAGTCTAATTCAAAAAGTAAACATATGTAATTATATTCATGAATTTCACTTAATAAGATAACAGAAAGATCGCAGCCGTCGAAAATTTTTCTACAATAAGAGAGCAACAATCTCCGTTTGTTTCAGGCAAAAATGATTAACTATGTTGGTAACCACTCACCAACATTAAATCAACTCTAATTTTCGATATATTTTTTAGTCTAACGAGGCTGCAGAATACGCCAATCAAGGCTTATAATTTTTTGTTAAATTTCAGCCCAAAAAGTAACTTAAAATAATTTAAAAATGTTCTTTTCTAGTGCTCAACATGCGTGTATCTTCTACGTTGATTTTGAATACAGGTTAACCACTTCGAAATTTTATCCACAAAGTAACCGTCATAAAATGTTTCATCATTGAATTGATACATGCTTCTATAAATATATGTTTATTAATAGATTTTTATTTGAATTCTATAAATAAACAGATCATTAAATTAATTCTCTAATACATTATCTACATAGTTATCCACAGAATCTCCTCTGGATTAATGATAAATTGCTTCTCTTGTGACATTCTCTAAAATTAATGATTTTCTAAAATAAATATATGGGCTCCTATCATGGTATCTGACGTTGAAACACTCTCCAACCCTTTAGTATTAGTAGATGGTTCCTCTTATTTATTCAGAGCTTATCATGTCCCCTATTTACAGGCCTTATCTACGTCTTACGGACAACCAACAGGTGCAATTACTGGTGTGTTAAACATGATAAAGAGCTTACAAAAAGACTACCCAAACGGAAATATAGTGGTGGTGTTCGATGCAAAAGGTAAAACCTTCCGCAACGATATGTTTGCCGACTACAAAGCCAATCGTCCACCAATGCCAGACGACCTAAGAACACAAATTGCACCGTTACATGAAATTATTCAGGCTATGGGTTTACCTTTGTTGGTTATTGAAGGTGTCGAAGCAGATGATGTTATCGGAACTCTGGCTAATCAAGCATCTGAGCTAGGTATGGAAACCGTTATATCTACAGGTGACAAAGATATGGCACAGCTTGTCACACCTCATGTTCGACTAATCAATACCATGACTAATGTCGAAATGGATGAAGCAGGCGTTGAAGAAAAGTTTGCTGTAAGACCAGATCAAATTATCGACTATTTGGCCCTAATGGGTGACAAAGTGGACAATATTCCAGGTGTCGATAAATGTGGACCAAAAACAGCCGCTAAGTGGTTAGCCGAGCACGGCACACTTAAACAAGTCATGGCCAATGCCGACCAAGTCAAAGGAAAAGTTGGCGAACATTTGCGAAATGCACTTGGTCATCTGCCTTTATCTTACGAATTGGCTACTATTAAGTTAGACGTAGATTTAGCCGAAAACGTGCAGGACATCAAAGCAACTGAAGTAGATTTGGATAAATTACTTGCTCTAAGTAGTCAATTTGAATTGAAACGATTAGTGACAGAAACCCAACAAAAAATTAAACAGGCCTCTACCCCACAGAATACTGATTCAGAAGAGCCGAACGAACAACCATCTTCTCCTAATCACTACCAAACGATCTTAACTCAAACTGATTTTGACATTTGGTTGGAGAAACTCAGAACGGCTGAGTTATTTGCATTTGACACTGAAACAACCAGCTTAAATTATATGGATGCAGAATTGGTAGGTGTATCATTTTCTGTTAAAGCAGGCGAAGCCGCATACTTACCGGTAGCCCATGATTATTTAGATGCGCCTGAGCAACTTGACCGCGCCCATGTACTAGCCTCACTTAAACCACTGTTAGAAAACCCAGAAGTAAAAAAAGTGGGGCAACATCTCAAGTACGATAAAAACGTACTAGCCAATTACGATATCAACTTACAAGGAATTGCATTCGATACAATGCTTGAATCCTATGTGTTGAATAGTGTTGCCACTCGTCACGATATGGATAGTTTGGCAGAAACATACCTAGGTCAGACAACTATTCATTTTGAAGATATTGCCGGAAAAGGAGCCAAACAAATTACCTTTAATCAAATCCCTCTGGATAAAGCAGCACCTTATGCAGCGGAGGATGCCGACGTAACATTACGTTTGCACAATGTTCTTTGGCAAAAACTAAGTGCAGAAAATGACTTAATAGATGTATTTAGAGATATTGAGATACCTTTATCCCCGGTTTTGGCAAAAATGGAGCAATTTGGGGTGCTTATCGACAGCCAAAAACTAGCACAACAAAGCCAAGACTTGGCTGTACGCATTTTGGAATTAGAAAAAGAGGTGCATGAGTTAGCTGGCGAAGAATTTAATTTGGGCTCACCAAAACAGTTGCAGGAAATTTTGTACAAAAAAATGGATCTACCAATTCTAAAGAAAACTCCGAAGGGCGCACCATCCACAGCTGAAGAGGTATTACAAGAATTGGCCATCAATTACCCATTACCCAAATTATTGATGGAGTACCGAGGTTTGAGTAAATTGAAAAATACTTATACCGATAAATTACCTAAGATGATCAATGCGCGCACAGGCCGAGTTCATACCTCTTATCATCAAGCAATTGCAGCAACAGGTCGATTGTCTTCTACAGAGCCTAATCTACAAAATATTCCCATTCGCACCGAAGAGGGTCGCCGAGTAAGACAGGCATTTATAGCAAGAACAGGTTATAAGATTGTTGCCGCCGATTACTCTCAAATTGAATTGCGAATTATGGCCCATTTATCCGGTGATAAGGGCTTGTTAAAAGCTTTTGCAACCGGACAAGATATCCATTCAGCTACCGCTTCAGAAGTATTCGATACACCACTAGAAAACGTCAGTACAGAACAACGTAGAAATGCTAAAGCCATCAACTTTGGTTTAATCTACGGTATGTCCGCATTTGGTCTATCTAAACAACTGAATATTCCTCGTCATGATGCGCAAAAATATATGGATTTATATTTTGAACGTTATCCATCCGTATTAACCTATATGGAAGAAACACGACAAATTGCTAAAGAGAAAGGCTATGTTTCAACCGTCTTTGGTAGACGGTTATATTTACCCGAAATTAATGCCAGTAATGGCATGCGCAGAAAAGGAGCTGAGCGCGCCGCAATAAATGCCCCTATGCAAGGAACAGCAGCAGATATCATCAAGAAAGCTATGTTGGCCGTTGATGAATGGATTGAGACTCTACCTATTGATGATGTGCTTATGATCATGCAAGTACATGACGAACTGGTTTTTGAAATTAAACAACATAAGTTGGTTGAATATCAAAACAAGATTGTTTCGTTAATGGAACAAGCTGTAGAGCTTGACGTTCCTCTCATTGTTGAGGCTGGGGTGGGTGAAAACTGGAATGAAGCCCATTAAACTTAACTATCGTTCTATTGACCGATAAAATAACAAAACAAGCTTGGCTTATGAGCGCTTTTTTAATAAACTTGCGCGCGTAGGGTACAGAGGTAAGATATTTTTAGCCTTTGCTTAAACCTCGGCACTTGCCGGGGTTTTTTTTATTTTAAAATAATAATTTATTTATTTTGAACTTTCTGTTTTAACTGCGCTCTTATGTACAGTTTATGTGTGTCTCTATGTGTTTTACCCCACTTTTATGTGGGGTTTTTTTTACCTGAAATTTCCCACTTTGCATCCTTTCTAAATATCTATTCAAGCTAAATTTGTTCTATTTAAAAAACATTGGGAACGTTTTCAAAATATAACAGTCTTTACCTATAGTTATTATGTGTGTTCTCAATGTTTTGGCCCTACCTATTTTGAGTAGGGCTTTTTTTATTCTTTAGCGGCTTTCCTTTCATAGCCATACCAACCATCTAGTTTTTGTTGCAAATTTTCCAGTCCAATCCCACTTAGCGATGAGAAAACATCAACGGTTACGTCCCCACAAAAAGCGAGAGCAGCTTCTCTAGCCATCATTAACTGATTTTTACGCTTTCCTGATTTCAATTTGTCAGCTTTAGTAAGAAGTGCCAGTACGGGTAAGTCTGCTGCAACGGCCCAATGAATCAAATCTTGATCCAAATCTTTAAAGGGATGACGAATATCCATCAACACCACTACCCCTTTAATGCTTTCTCTTTTTTGCAAATATTCGCCTAAAGACCTTTGCCATTTCTTTTTTATCGCTAATGGTACTTGTGCAAATCCATAACCAGGTAGATCGACTAGTCTTCGGTTTTCATCTAGTTGAAATACATTAATTAATTGTGTCCGCCCTGGGGTTTTACTGGTTCTAGCAAGACCTTTTTGTCGAGTTAATTTATTTAACGCGCTCGATTTTCCTGCATTAGAACGGCCGGCAAAGGCAATTTCTATACCTTCATCTGGTCCTAGGTGTGTAATATCAGGGGCACTGATACTAAACTTAGCTTGGCTATAATGACTCACATTTACTCCTGAAAACGATGCGAAACTATCAGTATTACTATAATTTCAGGCATTATATCAGGGAAAATGAAAACGCCGTGCTCTTTAAAGACAGATAAAATCGCAACTTATCTAATGAATTTATTTTACTGGCGGCGTAAATGTGTAAAATACCCAGCTAATGTTTAAAAATAGTTAGCTAATCAAATGATTAATGAGATAAAAATGAAAAATATAGGTCTGCTAGTCTGTTTGTTTTTGAGTTTTAGTACCAGTGCAATAGCGCAAGGTGATGCTGAAAACGGTAAAACAATTTCGGTTACCTGCGGTGCTTGCCATGGCGCTGATGGGAATAGTGCAATTGCTATGAACCCTAAACTTGCCGGTCAACATGCAAACTATTTAGTTAAGCAGTTGACAGAATTTAAATTGGCAAGCCAAACAGGCGGCAAAGAAGGTCGAAATAATGCGGTAATGAATGGCATGTCAGCAGCATTATCAGAGCAAGACATTCTTGACTTGGCTGCATTCTTTTCAAGCCAAGAAGCAACATCTAGCGAAACTTCTGAAGAAGCCGTCGAGGCGGGCAACAAATTATACGTTGGCGGCGATTTACAGCGCGGTATTACTGCATGCATCGCTTGTCATGGACCAAAGGGAAATGGAACGAGTTTATCCGGTTTTCCCGACATAAGTGGTCAGCATTCAGATTATATCGCCACACAACTAAAAGCTTTTCGTTCAGGTGAAAGAGCTAATTCTTTAAACGGCATGATGGCTGACATCGCTAAAAGGATGAGCGATAAAGATATTGAAGTAATATCCAGTTACGTTGCTGGTCTGCATTAATAGAGTCAAACACACCTAATAACCAATTGGTTGTTAGGTGTATTTAAAAATCTAAAAAAAGTTCACTTTATTTGTAAGTAAAGTGTAAATAAGTTGTAAATTTTTATTAATCCTGTATTCTCTCGTCCAAATAAAAACAAAATGGAATTACAAGCATATCGCTTGTCATGGAAGTAGCAACACAACGACAGTTGTACTGCATTTTTAAAGCCTTTACGGGAAAGGCATGGACGAAAAATAAAGCATCAGGAAGATCGACAACAATAAAATTATCTTCGCAAAAATAAATAAAAAGAGAAGATATTACGGATATAAGTTGTTTAGGATGAACAAATATTGGGAGAAGTGTCTGCTGACACTCTTATCTATGAAAGAGCGATAGTTTATCTATCGCTTTTTTTCTATCTAAAATTCACTGATATAACACCATTACGTAAAACTAAGGTAGAATCACGCCCATTATTAAGCCCTACACAGGTGATTTATGGCTAGGCAAAAGAAATCTCGTAAAGTTGGAAAAATTGGTATTTCGAAAACTCCTTCAAACGTACGTAAACCGACTGAAAAACGCGTCAAAAAACATCTAGGAAAACCCGCTGGAAGTCGTAACAACGAAGCGCTAACACTCAAACAAGATCCTAAAAAGGTTAATAAAGACCCAAGGCATGGAAGTAAAAAACCGGTTAGTCTGATAGCAGAAACAAAAGAACATAAATCAGTAGCTAAAAAGGTTAAATATTTTTCTCCTACTCAGGAACTTGCAGCCATTGAACAAGACCCACGGTTAGCCACTCTTTTAGATAAGATTGACCTTGGTAAAAAAGTTAGCAGAGAAGACCAGCATTATGTTGACCAAACATTAGCCAGGCACAAGATTCTATGCGACATACTTGGGCTAACAGACGAACCTGAAAAACAAAAGGAATCATCTGAAGAACAAACAGATCTTTATTCTCAGTTCGAAGCTATAGATATTAACGATTTTAAAGAGTAGCGAATAGAATTATGAATGTAATGTTTTTGCTTGTTGCATTATTTATTCTGGCCGGTCTTGCGTTTTATGCCGGTTCACTGTTATTTAAGTTAAAAGCACAGCAACTGCAGCGTAACCAAAAAACCCTACATAGAATAAATAACATTTCTGAAAGTATTCAAACCATTGCTAAAGCGTTGGATCAACAGCAATGTAACTTATCAGAGGGTTGCATCAGGCTATTTCATCTTCTAGAAGCTTTACCTATAAAGGACAAACCTGACTTTTCTCAGCAATTTGTTGGCCTTTATTCTCTCTACGATAAAGTAAAGGGCTTGCCTACTCATGAAAATAGAAAAGCACAGAGCAAAATACAAACTAGGCAACAAGACTTACAAAGAGAAGAGTTGGAAGCGCAATTCGAATCCCAAATACTAAGCGAAGTTTCGAAGTTAAAGACTTTTACTATTTAGTATCTTAACTACTAATAAATCTCATTGATTTAGCACTTTGCATCCAAGGTGCTACTTTCATAACAAAAACAGTCTGTAGTATGGTCGTTAAGCATACCGACTGATTGCATAAAAGCGTAGCAAATAGTTGTGCCTAAAAAAGTCCCCCTGTTTCTTAAAATATTTCGCCATTTTGTCCGATTGTATTGTTGAGGTTGGAACATCATTCTTTGTTAGCCAAGAATTAATGATGGTTTTGTCGTCTACAAACCGCTAAATATAGTCACTGAATGATAAGCCGGTTGGCTCAATACGCAAATACGCTTTAGCATTTTTTATAATCGATTGAATTTGTAGTCTATTACGCACTATTCCAGCATTTTGCATCAAACGCTCTACTTCATTTTCGGTAAGTGTTGCTATTTTTACTCGGTCAAAATTGAAAAAGGCTTCTTCATAATTTGCTTGTGTTTTTAATGTGGTGATCCAACTAAATTATGCTTGCTGAGCATCTAGACACAGTTTTGCAAACAATTCTTGGCTGTTGGTGGCTGCCCCCTAACCCAAACTCTATCGTGATATTCCTGATAGCATTTATCATCACTAACCCAACTACAAGGTGTTTTTGCCACCTGATACCTACTTCTTCATGTAAATGCTGTTTTAATCGCCTTTAAGCCTACATAGAGTGCATTACAAAAGGTATACTTGCCGACGTTTTTTTAAATTTAATTATTGGTAAGCCCTTTTGTGGCAGAGGAAATGCTAGAGCATATGCAAAAGTTTGATTGTAAGACATTTCAGGGACTCATTTTAGCGCTTCAAGATTATTGGGCGCGCCAGGGTTGCGTGATAATCCAACCCTTAGATATGGAAGTAGGGGCAGGTACGTTTCATCCTATGACCTTCCTCAGATCAATTGGCCCAGAGCCAATCAGCAGCGCTTATGTGCAGCCATGTCGTCGTCCTACAGACGGTCGCTACGGCGAGAACCCTAATCGTCTGCAGCATTACTACCAATTTCAAGTCATGCTCAAACCTTCACCCGACAATATTCAAGAGCAGTATTTAGGCTCTTTAAAGGAATTAGGCTTTGACCCACTAGTTCATGATATTAGATTTGTCGAAGATAACTGGGAGTCACCTACTCTAGGAGCATGGGGACTTGGTTGGGAAGTATGGCTAAATGGTATGGAAGTCACACAATTTACTTATTTTCAACAAGTAGGTGGTATTGAGTGCTCACCAGTAACAGGTGAAATCACCTATGGTTTAGAACGCCTAGCTATGTATATCCAAGAAGTAGACAGCATCTACGACTTAGTGTGGACCAACGGACCAATGGGTAAAGTCACTTATGGTGATGTGTTCCATCAAAATGAAGTAGAACAGTCAGCTTATAACTTTGAACACGCTGATGTTGATGCATTGTTTAGCACTTTTGATCAGTGTGAAAAGGACAGCGAAAAGTTAATTGCAGCTAATTTGCCCCTTCCAGCTTATGAACAAGTTATGAAAGCATCTCATGCTTTCAATTTGCTAGATGCTAGACATGCTATCTCAGTTACTGAAAGACAACGGTATATTTTAAGAGTTAGAACACTTTCTAAGGCTTGTGCGAAAGCATATTACGAAGCACGCGAGTCTCTTGGCTTTCCAATGTGTAAGAAGGAGAAGTAGCCATGCGAACTGATAATCTATTAATTGAAATTGGAACGGAAGAACTTCCGCCTAAGTCGTTAGCGAAGTTAGCAATTGCCTTTAGAGAAAACATTCAAATGGGATTTACTGATAACGATCTAACCTTCAAACAGGTTAACTGGTACGCCTCTCCAAGGCGCTTAGCATTAATGGTCGAAGGTTTATCAGAATTCCAAGCCGATAAAAACGTTGAAAAACGAGGCCCTGCTGTTTCTGCAGCATTTGATGCAAGTGGTGAACCTACTAGGGCAGCACAAGGATGGGCTAGCTCAAATGGTATTGAAGTAGCCCAAGCAGATAGGCTAAAAACAGACAAAGGTGAATGGTTGCTTTTTAAAGCTCAGGTCAAAGGCCAGGCTGTTAACCAACTTTTAGCAGAGCTAGTAGAGAAAGCCCTTAAAGCTTTACCGATCCCTAAACCCATGCGTTGGGGAGCAAAAACAACTCAGTTTATTCGACCAATCCATACCGTAACTATGCTGTATGGTTCGGAGCTTATTAAAGGAGATGTGTTAGGCGTAAGTTCTGCTCGCATTATAAATGGACATAGATTTCATACTAGTACTCCGTTTGAATTAGATTGTGCTGATAATTATTTAGCTCAGCTTGAACAACACTATGTTATTGCCGATCACAACAAACGAAAGGCAACAATTTTAGAACAAGTTCAGCGATTGGCTGAAAAAGAAAACGCCCTAGCGGATCTAAATGATGACTTATTAGATGAAGTGACATCATTGGTTGAATGGCCTGTTGCTTTGGTTGCTAATTTTGAAGAATCTTTCTTGGCAGTGCCTAAAGAAGCACTCATCTACACCATGAAAGATGATCAAAAATACATACCGCTATTGGACGAAAATGGCCAATTAAAGTCGAGATTTCTGTTTATTACCAATGTTGAGAGTAAGTCCCCTGAAACTATCATCAGTGGTAATGAGAAAGTAATTCGACCAAGGTTAGCCGACGCTGAGTTTTTCTTTAATACTGACAAGAAACAAACCTTAGAATCTCGTCTTGAAAGTCTAAAAACCATATTGTTCCAAAAACAATTAGGAACACTTTTTGAAAAGTCAGAGCGTATAGCATCTATGGCAAAAAGCATTGCCAAAATGTTAGGTGCAGACCAAGAAGCCGCACATAGAGCAGGTTTGTTATGTAAAACTGACTTGATGACTAACATGGTAATGGAATTTCCTGATGTTCAAGGTGTTATGGGTATGCATTACGCTCGCGTAGATGGTGAAGCAGAATTGGTTGCTTTGGCCCAAAACGAACAGTACATGCCACGGTTCGCTGGTGACAATTTACCTATATCAGATGTCAGTATATGTGTAGCTCTCGCGGATAAAATGGATACTTTAGTTGGTATTTTTGGTATTGGACAAACGCCCAAAGGTGATAAAGATCCCTTCGCTCTTCGTCGCGCTTCAATTGGTGTATTACGTATAATCGTAGAAAAATCTTTGCCATTGGACTTAGTTGATTTGGTAGAAGCCTCTATCAACACTTTTGGCGATAAGATAAATACCGACTCACTCCAACCGAAGGTAGTTGATTTTGTTTTAGCAAGATTTAAAGCTTGGTATGCAGAACAGGGGATTCCAGCGGGGGTTGTACAAGCAGTAGCAGTTAATCACCCTACACGACCAGCTGATTTTGCAGCCAGAGTAGAAGCTGTCAAATCATTCAATACTTTAGAATCGGCAGAAGCATTGGCTGCAGCCAATAAGCGTGTAGCAAATATATTGGCTAAGAACGTATATAAAGAAGAGTTTTCCTTTGATAAGGACTTGCTGCAGGAACCTGCTGAAATTAGCTTAGCAAGCTGCTTAGAATCTGTTGATAGCCGTATTCAACCTATGCTTAGTCAATCAGACTACACAAATGCGTTAATTGCATTAGCAGAGCTTAGACATCCAATAGATGCGTTTTTTGAAAATGTTATGGTTATGGCAGATGATGAATCAGTTAAACGAAATAGATTAGCGCTTTTATCTAGGCTTAGAGGTTTATTTTTATGCTGTGCAGATATATCAGTATTAAATTAGCTTTAGCAATTTAGTTGTTTGTTAAGCATATATTTTAGGACAAGAAATAAATATGAATAAAATCGGTTTGGTATCTATGGCCATGTTAGTTAGCTTGCTTAGTAGCTGCGCAACCAATGTTATTGATAATTTTATTAAAGAAAAAAATTATGATGGTCTCTACCTTAGAGGCGTTTTTTCTTGGTGGGAAGCGGATGAAAAGTATAAATTAATCGAACTTTCTGATCAGGTATATTCAACCTCTATTGAATTAATTGCTGATGGACAGCCCTATGACTTTAAATTTGCTGATGCAAATTGGACACCCGGAATGAATTGCGGTTATGCCAGTGAGTCAGAAAAAATTATTGTTGTTGGCGATTCGGTAAAATCAAATTGCGAGACAACCGATGAAAACTTTCGGTTTACCCCCAAAGAGACTGGGACATTTCAATTCATTATTGATTTTAGCGGTTTTGGAGCACCTAGAGTGTCAATAAACCCCATAACCAATTGATTTATATATAGAAAATAAAAGGCCGCTATATTAGCGGCCTTTTTTTTACTACTTTATTTAACTAGACATCTAAGTTAGCTACTTTAAGCGCATTCTCTTCAATGAACGCCCTTCTTGGCTCAACTTGATCACCCATTAAGGTTGTGAAAAGCTGGTCAGCACCTACTGCATCTTCGATAGTCACTTGAAGCATTCTTCGCGTAGCTGGATCCATGGTTGTCTCCCACAACTGACTTGGGTTCATCTCCCCTAGCCCTTTGTATCGTTGGATATATTGGCCACGTTTCGATTCTGCCATTAGCCAATCTAAAGCATCTACGAATGATGTAACAGGCTTAGTTTTATCATTACGCTGTACGTATCCACCAAGTTCGACCATGCCATTTATAGCCAAATTAAGAGCTTTTAAACGTTTATATTCGTTAGAATTAACAAACTCATGATCGATTTTATACTCAGTATCAATGCCATGTAATCTTATGATGATTGCTACATACCAATTATTTCGTTCGGAATTATGACGTATTTCATAAGAATAAGTTGCGCCATCAATTTCGTCGGAAGTCAGTTCTTTGGTAAAAGTATCAGCAAAAGTTTCTAATTTCTTTTCATCATTCACATCTTCAGGATCTAGCGTAAGACTGTAGACTAACTTATTAAGTATTACTTCTGGCATCAGTCGACTGATGCGAGCAATCATAGTCACGGTTTCTTGATATTGCTTAACCAGAGACTCTAAAGCAACACCTGAGATTGCAGGTGCGTCTTCATTTACATGTAACGAAGCATTATCTAAGGCGATTGATGTAAGGTATTTAGTTAAAGAATCATCATCCTTTAAGTATTGTTCTTGTTTACCTTTCTTGGTTTTATAAAGGGGTGGTTGGGCTATATAAATATAACCACGCTCAATAATTTCAGGCATTTGACGATAGAAAAAGGTAAGCAATAGCGTACGAATGTGCGACCCATCGACATCAGCATCGGTCATGATAATAATACGATGATAACGTAATTTTTCTGGATCATATTCGTCACGACCAATGCCACAACCCAAAGCTGTAATAAGAGTTGCAACCTCCTGAGAAGAAAGCATCTTGTCAAAACGAGCCTTTTCAACGTTTAGGATTTTACCCTTAAGTGGTAATATGGCTTGGTTTTTACGGTTTCTACCCTGCTTAGCTGAACCGCCAGCAGAGTCCCCTTCCACTATGTAAAGTTCTGATAGTGCTGGATCTTTTTCTTGGCAATCAGCTAGTTTCCCAGGTAAGCCAGCTAAATCTAGCGCGCCTTTTCTGCGAGTCATTTCTCGGGCTTTTCTTGCTGCATCTCTGGCTCTGGCTGCATCAATAATCTTACCGACAATAATCTTACTTTCAGCAGGATTTTCTAAAAGAAACTCTTGTAGTTTTTCACCCATAGCTGTTTCTACAGCAGGTCTTACTTCTGAAGAAACTAACTTATCTTTAGTTTGCGAGGAAAACTTAGGGTCTGGAACTTTAACAGAAACAATCGCGGTCAATCCTTCTCTGGCATCGTCACCACTTGTAGTGGTTTTTGCCTTCTTCGAAAGACCTTCTTTGTCCATATAGTTATTCAGGGTACGAGTTAAAGCACCTCTAAAGCCCGCTAAATGACTTCCGCCGTCTTTTTGTGGAATGTTATTAGTGAAACAAAAAACGTTCTCTTGGTAGCTATCATTCCATTGCATCGCCACTTCAACAGATACACCATCATCAGTATGAGAGTCAAAATAGAAAATCTTCTGATGTACTGGTGTTTTATTCTGGTTTAAGTATTCAATAAAGGCAGTGATACCACCTTCGTATTCAAAACGGTCGACTTTACCATCACGCTCATCTTCTAAAATGATACAAACACCAGAGTTCAAGAAAGACAATTCACGTAGTTTTTTAGCCAAAATATCGTAGTGAAACTCTACATTAGTAAAGGTTTCTTCACTTGGCCAAAAGCGTAAACTTGTTCCAGTTACTTCTGAATCTCCAATTACTGCTAGAGGTTGCTGTGGCTCACCATGTTGGTATTCCTGCTCATAAAGCTTGCCTCCACGACGAACCTGTAGCATTAATTTTTTTGATAATGCATTTACTACAGAAACACCTACTCCATGTAATCCACCCGAAACTTTATATGAATTATCATCAAATTTACCACCGGCATGTAGTACTGTCATGATAACTTCTGCTGCTGAGACTCCCTCTTCTTCATGAATTTCTGTAGGAATACCACGACCGTCATCTTTGACTGAAACTGAACCGTCGATGTGTATTTTTACATTAATACCTGAACAATGCCCTGCAAGAGCTTCATCGATAGAGTTATCCACTACCTCAAAAACCATATGGTGCAATCCTGTACCATCGTCGGTATCACCAATGTACATACCTGGTCTTTTTCTAACGGCATCAAGTCCTTTTAGTACTTTGATACTCGACGAATCATAAACATTTTCTTCTGCCATTTGATTAAATCTCCTCTCTCACCTGGCCATGTTCCACGTGAAACACTTTTTTATCGTTATAGTTCTCAAGGAACTCTAATTGTTTGACATCAATCGCTGTCACAAACAACTGAGTATCAGATGTGTTCAATCGGGATATAAACACTTTTCTTTTTTCTTCATCTAGTTCCGCACCAACGTCGTCTAACAAGAAAATTGACGTCTTTGCAGTTTGTTCATGTAAGTATTGTGTTTGCGCTAGTTGCATCGCTGCTACCAACATTCTTAACTGTCCCCTAGATAATATCTCGTGGGCATTTACACCTTGTGTCTTTATGCGTAAGTCTGCCTTATGAGGACCGACACTTAGAAACCCATTTCGTTGATCTCGTTGTCTATTCTTTAATATGGCATCCGCTAAACTACAGCCTTTTTCCCATCCCCTATAATACGAAATTTCGAAGGAAAACTCAGGTAAAAAATCGGCTAAATTCGCATTAATAAGCTGTATAAGGTGCTCACTTAGCAATCTTTCTCGTTTGTCGCTAATTATCTGCCCTTTTTCACTTAGGAGCCCAGTCCAGTAGTCTAAGCTTTGCTCTTGTTGGTCTCGTTTATATAAAGAATTTAAATGCCTTAACCCTTTACTGAACACTTGGAAATCCAAATTAAAGGAGTGTTCCACGTGAAACAACAACCAATCTAGATAGCGTCTTCGTAGCTTTGGTGCTCCAAGTAACATGTCTGAACTTTGAGGCGTAAATATTTGAATTGGTAAATAGCTTGCTAAGTCTGTTGCCCGCTTAGATTTTTGACCATCGATATTAACAACACATTTATCGTTAGAAAATCTACTGATGCCAAATTTTTGCTGTATACCATCTTGTAAAACGGTCGAACAAAAAACAGTAAAACCTAACTCATCATGTTTGATAACATTTTTGTGTTTTGAAGTACGAAAAGAACGGGCGAAGCCAAGATAATGTAAGGCCTCCAATATGGAAGATTTGCCACTACCGTTCTCACCAAGAAAAACATTCAGGTTTTGATTAGCAATAAGTGACAAATCATCAATATTTCTAAAATGACTAATCTGGACTTTGTCCAGCTTCATAGGGAACGAAACGTCTTATATAATCGAATTACAGTCTCATCGGCATAATAACGTAAAGGGCGGAATCATCTTTAGAGTCCTCTATCAATGCGCTGCTATTAGAATCTGCCAAAGTAATGCGTACATCTTCGCAGCTTAAACCATTCATTACATCAATGAGATAGGCTACGTTAAAACCAATTTCTAGACTATCGCCTTGATATTCAACATCTACAATTTCTTCAGCTTCTTCTTGCTCTGGGTTATTAGCTGTAATCTTAAGCTCACCATTCGACAGGTTCAAACGAACCCCCCGGAATTTTTCATTTGATAAAATAGACGCTCTAGAAAATGCGTGCTTTAACACGTCTTTGCTCGATTCAATTTTTTTATCACCATCTTTTGGTAAAACACGTCTATAGTCGGGAAAACGCCCATCGACTAACTTACTAGTAAAAATAAAATCTGTAGAAAAGATTCTAATGTGGTTTGAACCGACTTGAACCTTAACCAATTTATCATTATCTTCAATAAGCCTAATGATTTCTAACACACCCTTACGCGGTATAATTACTTGGCGATTGGGTAATGTTGCATTTGTATAGTTCAAACGGCAAAGGGCAAGCCTATGACCATCAGTAGCAACAGTACGAATAAGGTTATCTTCAGTCTCAAGTGACATTCCATTTAGGTAATAACGTACATCCTGTTGAGCCATGCAAAAATGGGTACTATCAATCAGCTTTTTTAAATCTGATTGTGGAATTTCGAACTCCAACTCACCTTGCCAGTCCTCAAGATTAGGATAATCATCAGCTGATAAGGTTGATAGACTATATTTACTGCGACCGGATTTAAGTAGCGCTTTGTTTGCATCAACACTGAAGTCGATATTACTACCCTCGTTTAGGCCTCTACATATGTCTAGCAGCTTTTTAGCTGGTACAGTAATTTCACCTTCAACAAAATCCCCAGTTAAAGTTACATTAGAAATCAATTCGACCTCTAAATCAGTACCAGTTAACCAAAGTGAGTTATCACTAACCTTTATCAATACATTAGACAGTATAGGCAGTGTATGGCGACGCTCAACTGCGCCAGAAACCAATTGAAGTGGCTGTAAGAAGTTTTCCCTACTGATGCTAAATTTCATCTTTTTACTCGTGAATTTTTATGAAGATAGTGTGCGTATTAAGTTCTGATAGTCTTCTTTTATATCATGACTTTCTTCCCTTAGCTGCACTATTTTTCGGCAAGCGTGCAAAACAGTGGTGTGGTCTCGACCACCAAAAGCGTCACCGATCTCTGGTAAACTATGGTTAGTTAATTCCTTAGACAAAGCCATGGCCATTTGCCTTGGTCTTGCAACACTGCGACTTCGTCTTTTAGACAATATATCTGCCATCTTAATCTTGTAATATTCTGCTACCGTTTTCTGGATATTATCAATTGTCACCAATTTTTCTTGAAGCGCTAATAAATCACGAAGCGCTTCTCGCACGAAATCTATTGTAATGGGTCGGCCTGTAAAATTGGCATTAGCAATAACACGATTTAACGCCCCTTCAAGTTCACGCACATTTGACCGTAAACGTTTGGCAATGAAAAAAGCTACTTCGTCAGGCAAAAATATCTTATTTTCAACCGCTTTACGCATTAAAATTGCTACACGTGTTTCCAGTTCTGGGGGTTCAATAGCTATAGTTAGACCCCATCCAAATCGAGATTTCAAGCGATCTTCTACCCCAACAATCTCTTTTGGATAACGATCTGATGTAAGAATTATTTGCTGATTACCTTCAAGCAAGGCATTAAATGTATGGAAAAACTCTTCTTGAGAACGCTCTTTATTGGCAAAAAACTGAATATCATCAATGAGCAAGGCATCAACCGAACGATAATAGCGTTTAAACTCCTCGATCGCATTATTCTGCAAAGCTTTAACCATATCCTGAACAAAACGTTCTGAATGCATATAAACAACTGTCGCATTCTTCTTTTTGTCCATAATGCCATTACCAACGGCGTGTAATAAATGGGTTTTACCTAAACCGGTACCACCATAAATAAACAGTGGGTTATAAGCACCACCAGGGTTATCAGCAACTTGTTGCGAGGCTGCTCTTGCTAATTGATTTGACTTACCTTCAACAAAATTATCGAATTTGTAAGTTAGATTAATATTACTTTTATGCCCTAAAGGAATAGGCGCTGAGTTTACTACATTAGAAACTTGCACCGAGGGAATTGAAGGAGACTGGCTGTTTTTGTTTTGATTGTTTTGCCCTAGGGCTGACGGATGACTATTTGCTGCCCCGCTCCTGACATCTCGATTCACGACCTTTACCTCAAATCTTAATTGAGGTGCATTGTCTCCACAAAATTCCGCTAACAAATTATTAATTTGCGAAAAATATTTGTCTCTAACCCAATCCAAAACAAATCGATTTGGTGCAAAAAGAGTAATGTGAGCATCGCCTTGTTCGGCCTGAAGTGGTCTTATCCACATACTAAATTGCTGGATAGGTAAATCCTGTTGCAACCTATCGAGACACTGATTCCATATAGACATCAAAAAAAACAACTCCACCCTTATAAACAAAGGCCAATATAAGATAAAAAAGGAAATTACAATACAAAAGGCAAAAACCACCCTTGTATTATTTTTAGCCCGTTACGTGCCAAACTTATAACCAGCTGTGAATTATCTCGCTATTCGCCTAACTAACGCAACATACATTTAAAATTAATTAGAAATAACTTTAACTATACTTATATCTAATTGTTTTAAATGAATTTATCGAATCTTAGCAAGCTTGACTCGCTACTATTTTTTAGACGTATTCAATGCCAATATATATTCCTATTCCCTACAGACTAACTAACTTATTAGCAAGACTGTGGATAAAACAAACATTTTCAACAGTTATCAAATATTGATGGAAATTGACAGGATAATTCAGCTATTATCATTAGTTGCAGTAATTGATTGACAATATACCAAGTGATCTCTATTATTCAGCGTCATTTTTGAGCATGGTGATTACCACAAAGTGGTTATCATATAAATGTTCATTTTGTTTAAACCTTATGTATAGCGGGACTAGGTCATGAAAAGAACTTTTCAACCAAGCAACTTAAAGCGTAAGCGTTCACACGGTTTTCGTGCCCGTATGGCGACTAAAAATGGCCGCAAGGTTATAGCCAATCGTCGTGCTAAAGGCCGTGCGCGTTTATCAGCTTAATTATCCAAGGTGGGTGAAAATCATTTTTCTCGGGAGCTAAGGCTACTTACTCCCACCCACTTTGAATATGTCTTCAGTAATGCAATTCCATCTGTTTCACCCCAACTCACCCTACTAGCTAGATTTAATACTTCGAATAATCCTCGTCTAGGCATCACTTTGGCTAAAAAAAGAGTCAAACACGCACACGACAGAAATCGGTTAAAACGCCTTATTCGTGAGAGCTTCCGACTAGAACGCCATTCGTTTCCAAATATTGATATAGTTGTAGTAGGCAAAAGTGGTTTAGATAAATTATCTAATCAGGAATTGTTTTTTTTACTGAGTAAATTATGGAAAAAGTTAGCGTCGCGCTGCGAAAAATCCCAATCGGCATAATTAAGCTCTATCAAATAGTGCTTTCACCGATGATAGGACCTACATGTAGGTTCCACCCAAGTTGCTCTTATTATGCAATTGACGCTATTACTAAACACGGATTGATAAAAGGTAGTTGGTTAAGTTTAAAACGCATATTAAAATGTCACCCTTTAAATCATGGTGGTTATGATCCAGTACCAGAAAAAAAACAAAATAAAGAATGATTTTTAGGCTTATGCCCTCATAAATAATCAGAATAAAAGTAAAATAGTAACGTCGCCGTGGTTTAATGTATTGACACGAATAAGTCACACACATAAATAAGTAGTTAATTAGAGTATTTTATGGAATCCCAACGCAGTTTTTTATTAATTGGCCTCGCTATGGTCGGCTTTCTATTATGGCAACAATGGCAATTAGATTACGGACCTAAGCCGGTCGCACCACTAGTAAGTACTGAACAAGCTAGTACCCAACAAGACATGCCAAGCTCAGACGATGTACCCGCGGCAACGGTAGACGGGCAAACTTTGATTGCAAGTTCAGACCATAACGGAAAAATCATCTCTGTAGTCACAGATACACTTATCCTTAGTATCGACACTAAAGGTGGCGACGTAATTTCAGCCAACTTAGGTAAGTTTCCAAAGGAAGAAAACTCAAAAGAGTTTTATAGCTTACTAAAACCAAATGGTGACAAATTATTCATAGCACAAAGTGGATTAATTGGCCGAGACGGTACAGATAGCAAAGGTCGCCCTAATTACACGGTTGCAAAGGATAGTTATCAACTCGAGGGAGATACTTTAACAGTGCCTCTTACTTTAGTTACTCCTGAAGGTTTGCTGGTTATTAAAAGCTTTATCTTTACACGTGACAGTCACAAAATTGATGTGACTTATACCATCAAAAACAACACTAGTGATCCCAAACAAGTCCAACAATTTGCCCAACTTAAACAAAGCATGCTTGAACAAGAAGGCAGCATGTTTATGCCAATTTATCGTGGTGGCGCTTATTCAACCGAAGAAGACAAATACGAAAAATATGCTTTCGATGACATGGTTGATAATAATTTAAAAGAAACGACTGTCGCAGGTTGGGCTGCAATGATAGAACATTATTTTGTTTCTGCTTGGGTACCGCCTCAAGACGAAAAGAATAATTTGTATAGTCGAATACTACAACAGACCAATGGTGTAATTGGATATACCGGGCAATCTGTCACTATTCAAGCAGGTGAAACAGCACAAATTAGTAGTATTTTATACCTTGGGCCAAAAGATCAAGATACGTTAGCTGGTATCGCAAGAGGTCTTGACCTAACTGTAGACTATGGCTTTTTGTTTATGATATCTCAGCCACTTTTCTCATTCTTACAATTTATTCAAAGCATAGTCGGTAACTGGGGATTCTCTATTATCCTCATTACTATAGTGGTTAAAGGGGCTATGTATCCCCTAACCAAAAAGCAATACGAATCTATGGCCAAGATGCGTGCACTAAAACCTAAAATGGATGCACTCAAAGAACGCTACGGCGATGATAAGCAAAAAATGCAAAAGGCTATGATGGAAATGTATAAGAAGGACAAGGTCAACCCTATGGGTGGCTGTTTCCCTCTACTACTACAAATGCCAATCTTTTTAGCCTTGTATTGGGTACTGCTTGAAAGTGTTGAACTTAGGCATGCTGATTTTATATTCTGGATCACTGATTTAAGTGCAAAAGACCCAGCGTTTGTATTACCTGTATTAACTGGTTTGAGTATGTATTTATTACAAAAACTACAACCTATGACAATGACAGACCCAATGCAGCAAAAAATCATGCAGTTTATGCCAGTTGCTATGAGTCTATTCTTCTTTATATTCCCAGCAGGTTTAGTACTTTACTGGTTAATAAGTAACGTTATTACATTAATTCAAGCTAAGATAATTTACGCTTCAATGGAAAAACGTGGTTTAAAAACCAAGTAGTTCTAAAAGAATAAAAGCCCGTTTTATACTTAATTATCGTATAAAACGGGCTTTTTTGTGCATACAATAAACACAACAAACCCAAGACAGAGAAATACATATGCCATCATTAGATATCGTTTCAGAAATAGATTTAGCCGAACTTCTTAATGCTGTCGACAACGCAAATAGAGAATTAACTACTCGTTTTGATTTTAGAGGTGTCCAAGCAAATTTCGAGTTAAAGGAAAGTATAGTGACTATGACCGCTGACAATGATTTTCAGCTCAAGCAAATGCTCGATATTTTGCGTGGTACATGCGTAAAACGTTCAGTAGACACCGCAGCCTTTGAAGAAAAAGATGTACAACACATTGGTAAAATTTACAAACAAGCGATCGCCTTTAAACAAGGAATAGAACAACCAGTTGCCAAAAAAATTATCAAACTTATAAAAGATGCCAAACTAAAAGTGCAAGCCCAAATACAAGGTGAACAAGTACGAGTCACAGGTAAAAAACGTGACGACCTACAGCAAGTTATGGCATTGGCAAAAGGTGCCGATTTAGACCAACCATTACAATTTACTAATTTCCGAGACTAAACAAACTATGACTGCTTCAGGACTATCATCACAACAAGAAACAATTGTTGCCCAGGCGACCGCACCTGGTCGTGGTGGAGTTGGGATAATCCGAATATCTGGCAATCTAGCCAGTGAATCTGCGCTGGCAATATTGGGTAAGTTACCCGACACTCGCAAAGCAGAATATTTACCTTTTTCTGATGTAAACAACAACCTAATTGATCAGGGAATAGCACTATTTTTTAAAGCCCCAAACTCGTTTACCGGTGAAGATGTGCTTGAACTTCAAGGGCATGGTGGTCAAGTGGTATTAGACATGTTGCTAAATGCCATATTACAAATACCCAAGATACGTATTGCTAGACCAGGCGAATTTAGTGAACGAGCATTCTTAAACGATAAATTAGACTTAGCACAAGCCGAAGCCATTGCTGATTTAATTGATGCTAGCTCCCAACAAGCAGCAAAAGGCGCGTTACAATCCCTACAAGGAGCGTTTTCACAACAAATACATGTGTTAGTTGAGCAGGTGATTCACTTGCGTATGTATGTCGAGGCCGCTATCGATTTTCCAGATGAAGAAATTGATTTTTTAAGCGACGGTAAAATTCAAAAAGATTTAGAAACCATTATTCAATCCTTTGAAACATTACGCCAGCAAACCAAACAAGGAGCACTTCTTAGAGAAGGGATGCGAGTAGTTATTGCTGGTAAACCTAATGCAGGTAAATCGAGTCTTCTTAACGCTTTAGCAGGAAGAGACGCCGCTATTGTGACAGATATAGCTGGCACGACTCGTGACGTACTCAAGGAACATATTCATATTGATGGCATGCCATTACATATAATTGATACTGCGGGTTTACGGGATAGCCCAGACAAGGTAGAAAAAATTGGTATTGAACGAGCATGGCAAGAAATACACCAAGCTGATCGCGTGTTGTTTATGTTGGACAGTACTGAATCTACAGAAACTCACCCTGAAAAAATATGGCCAGAGTTCTACCAAAAGCTCCCTAAAAATATTGGATTAAGTGTTATCCGAAATAAAATAGATCTTTCAAATGAATCTGTTGGTTTTGATGATAGCGGTGACTACCCTGTTATTTCGCTCTCTGCTAGCAACGAACAGGGACTCACCTATTTAACTGATCACCTAAAAGATTGTATGGGATTTAATGCTAGCTCTGAAGGCCAGTTTATCGCACGCAGACGTCACCTTGATGCTATAGATAGAGCAGCAGAACACTTATATTTAGGCAAACATCAATTGGAAGATAACCTTGCTGGAGAATTACTTGCTGAAGAACTACGTATCACCCAACAATACCTAAATGAAATCACTGGTGAGTTCAGCTCTGACGATTTACTCAGCAAAATATTTTCTTCCTTTTGTATTGGTAAATAGTATTTCGAAAATAATCATTCTCAAAATATTATTAGATACCCTAAGGCGACTATTAATACCCATCCTATTAGCCTAAACATTTTATTTAATAATGAATATTCTGCTTCAGGAATTTCAGACGATATACCAACTAGTGGTCTGATAATATTAATTCTCTTTAATAATTCATAACTCACTAAGCAAAAACTAATCGTTATCGCTATTACCCAAAATCCTTCTACGAAGGCTCCCAACATTAGTGGAGTTAATAGAAAAGCAGCCACTATAAGCACACTTTGATGAAACAAATAACTGGGGTAAACCGCTTGAGCAAAATAACTTAATGAAGAACTTGGCCTATTTAAGTAAGCATAGCTATAGCCTAAAATAGCTAAAACCCATACCCAGCGATTGGTTATGAATAAAAACGTTTCTAATCCTGCATACACACCAACTAGAGGTTCAGTGCGTGTTAACCAAAAAAGATGGTAATAACATAACAATCCTACATAACTTATTAGAGATAGACTCAAGTAGAGTCGTCGATACTTTAAGATAGGCTGCCACCAACTTTCTCTTTGCCAAACAAGATAACCCAACAAAAAGAAACAAAACCCACGGGCTATCCTAATCCCTTCATCAGACTCTGGAAATAACCATATTGCAGCGACTGATAAACAAATAACCGGTAAAAATACAATGGCTCCAAAACCAAACCTATACCCAACATAATCCAGTAACTTATCCACCTTAAGCAAAGTCAAAAAGGGATGAATAACTAACAGCAGCAATGAGAAGCACCATAACTCGCGCAGATACCAAAGATGGTTTACATCTATATGTGGCAATATCCCAGACTGATAATTAGCAAATAATGAATTATCTAAATCAAAAAAGGCGCGGTAAAAATCCCAATAACCAATATTCAAATCTCCTTTTGCTGTCATTTCTACATAAAGTAGCGGTGGCACAATCACCAATACACCAAACAATAATGGTAATAACAAACGCCATGTACGTGCCTTAGCAAAATGAATAAGTGAATACTTTTGCAATAAATAGCGAGAAGCGACGCCAGAAATAAAAAATAGTAAAGGCAAGCGCCATCTATTAACCAACAGCATCAAATTTTGCAGAAATTCACTCTGATATTGGCTTTTATAGTGAAACCCCCAATCAGCCACATACAACATACCGATGTGATAAAAAATCAAAACAGCAAAACAGCAAAAGCGAATACTCTTAACCATTCCAAATCATAGCGACGTTGCATAAAATGCCTATTTGTAATTGTCTAATTCAGGCAAAATATTGATTAAAACCAGCATAACTAAAATAGTTAAGTGATAAACAATCATAAAATAGTGATATTAGGTGGAATATAGGGACGGAATTAGCTGTGTTGATCTCTTAATCACAATGTACAATGCTGAAATTAAACACACGACATAGTAAATAAATGGCTAAGTTTGAAATCATTGTAGGCAGTGTATTAGGTGCTAGTGAATATGTGGCCGATGCATTACAAGAAGTTTTGTTAAAAAACACCCATAGTGCAGAAATTCATCTAACCCCAAAGTTAGCGGATTTAGATCACAATACAAATTGGATAATTTGTACATCTACTCATGGCGCCGGTGATCTGCCAGATAATATTCAGCCTTTTGCTGAACAATTAAAAAACCAAAACTTGTCCAAACACACTTTCTTAGTCATTGGTTTAGGGGATAGTAGTTATGATACTTATTGCCATGGATCCATACAATTAGAAAATATTATGCTTAGTGGGGGTGCAACATTATTGCACCCTGCTCTGCATATTGATGTACTCAATCATCCTATCCCGGAAGACGCAGCAGTTGCATGGCTTAACAATTGGCTAAAAAATAATGAACAATAAGCATAATAACCGAAACAATTTTTATGCAATTAAATAAAGCAGAACAAACCGCCCTGCTTCAGCCTTTGAGCAATGACGCTCGTATACTTTATATCCTTGGATTAAAACCAACTGCTGATGAATCCAGCGGACTATCCTTAGTATTAAACTACAAGTCGTTACTATCCATTTTAAATGCCAAAGAAGATAAATTCACTTTAGGGCGGCAAGTGAATAGTTTAATAAAGGAGTTACTGAGTGTTGGTTTAGTGAATTTTCAGAACGAGGTAGAACTTAACCATAGTTTTAACGGTAAAACCCTTGTCCTGCCTCTCATTACAATGAAAGTAGATGAGTATTCAAAGTTACATCTAAATTGGCATACAATGCACCTTGATTGGCTACCTAATCAAAAATTAATCAGTGATTTAGCCAAACTAGTGGGTATTATTGATTATGATTACTCAACAACTGAGTTAGGCGATTTTATTGCTTATTGGCTAGGTAGACCAGAGTCTCAATTTAGTGAATATCAATGGACTCAAAGGTTTGTATTTAATTTGAAAAAAATGCGTCTTGCACATGGTTTTAAAAGTGTGCAAAAAGTAGGTCAACAAATAGTGCAAACAAAAGCAGGTATAGTTGCGGACGAAAACGCTAAAAATTTAGTGGCCAAATATAGTAAAACAAATTCTTAGTTAATTTTTATTTTTTAAATAATCGGAATAATAAAACTCGTGGACAGCATTAAAGACAAAATTCAAAGATTAGGTAAAGCACTCGGTCGCCAATATGTTCCTGAAAATTATACTAATTACGGGGACTTAAGATCTGAGTACGAAGCTTTAGCTAACCGCGATGTTAAACAGCTACAACGAGAGGGTAAGAAGCAACGAATTCAAGACATTCAAGGTCGCTCTGAACTGAATGCAAAATGGACTTTCGCTAATTTAATTGAAGACAGCAATGACGTAATTGAAGCGGTCAGTATTGCCAAATCTTTTATCGCTGCCCATGAAGATATGAACTGGCGCAAAAGCGGTGCACATATGATGATATTTTACGGCGATTATGGCCGCGGAAAATCTCATACTGCTGGTGCCATTGCACATGAACTGATTGAAAAATATGAGATTTCGGTTCTATACAGACAATTATCAACCATATTAGAAATGCGCTTTTTTTCCTACGATTACAATGCTCAAGATAATGTAGGACAAAAGTTTCGTGAGATTAATCAGGAATTGCTCGATGTGGACTTACTGATACTTGATGAAGTTTGCGTTAACGAAAGTGTGCTAAAGAAAAACGCCCAAAGCTGGCTAGGCAATGTACTAAGACAGAGACTGGCTAATCACAAAAATTGCATTATGATCACCAACCATAATCTTGCTGAATTAGAAAACGCATTAGGCCGTTATTGCTTTGAATCAATCAAAGAATACGATACCTATAAAGTTAAATTTTCCGGTCCAAGCAGACGAAAAGAAATAATCCCTACCCAGCCAGAACCCCAACAACCTCAGTCTACATCGGGCTATCGTCCAAACCAGGTTAAGTAAAAAATACATATCTACCCATACCACCTCAAAATGCGCGTTTCAGAACGACTTGGGCGCTTCAATTCAAGGCGCGTCAATGACTGAATGTCGGCCACCTTCTGAATTGGCGCAACGAAGAAGTGGAGTGCCCAAGACGTTCCCTTCGGGCGGGTTTTAAAGCGATTTATACTTCGTTGGCCATTTTTGACTTAGACCACTATGTCTTCAAATAGCCGCCTCGCCTAAACCGCTTTAAACTCCCGCTGAATTCGGAATTTTGAGGTGGTATGGGTATAGTAACAATCGGTTTAAACTTTTTAGGTGTTAGCCGCGACTCATCCTTTGTTGACTAAAAAGATTACACAAAGGATTTTAAAATGAAAAGCTCATTCAAACTGGCTACCTACCTAAACGCAATATTGATTTATTGTGCATTATTTTATTCCACTACTCTATTTGCTGAAACGTTCTCCGAAACGTTCGATGTAGATTTGGGCGGCCAATTAACCGTTAAAACCGACAACGGTTAAATCAAGATAGAAACATATGATGAAGCAACAATAGAGCTAAGAATTACTATTGAAAATAATGAAAAAAACCAATTTTCTTATCGTCATGAACTATCAAATGGCAACCTAACCATTATTGGCGAAATTCAAAAGAAAAATCGTTGGCCTCGAAATCTTAAAGTAAAATTTAGCCTACTGATCCCAGAAAATTATAATGTTAAATTAAATACATCTGGTGGTTCCTTATCCGTTGAAGATTTAATAGGTGAGCTTAATGCTACTACTTCTGGTGGCTCTATCAATGTAGGTAACATAATTGGTAATGTGAAACTTCATACCTCTGGTGGATCAATTCACACAGAAACTATTAGCGGTGATTTAGATGCACACACATCAGGCGGTAGCATTAAGGTGACAATCGATAAACAACTAACAGAAGATGCCAAACTCACTACTTCAGGTGGCTCAATTACTGCCTACCTGTTTTCAGATATTCAACTAGATATTCATGCATCAACTAGTGGTGGACGGGTAAAAAGTGACTTCGAAATAGACGGAAAAGTGAAAAAAATGGCCGTTAGAGGATCAATAAATGGTGGTGGCCCAAAATTAACTTTAAAAACTAGCGGTGGCAGCATCAAGATCAAAGAAATTTAGTCTATTTTGATCTTTCCCTTATAAATCATGATCTAACTGTGTATTTACAAATATTTGATCACAAGTTACACACAGTTAGATCAAAACTTGTTACTAGTTGTGGATTATTTTATGTATAACTCATGTAAAACTACTTTATATCCACTGAATACAATTCCAACAAAACTACCCTGTGGATAAAACAGCTACTTATACCCACTTTATACCAGTTTGATCAAACTTTATTAACATACTTTACTGCTCTGTAACCATCTGATTTAATTAAATAATAGTGACTTACTAACAGAAAAATGGCTGCTTAATAATAGTAATAATAAACAAAGATCTAAGAGATCTTATAAAGATTAAGGGATCAAAAAACACTAATTGAATAGTTTTTAAGCATTTTACTTACGCTAAAATCTATATAGAATATGCGACCCATTTTACGTGGGTAACATTGATCATTTAGTTTTAGAGGTAAAGCATGTTTTATCAACAACACTTTGACGTAATCGTTGTCGGTGGTGGCCACGCAGGTACAGAAGCTGCATTAGCCTCTGCACGCATGGGCGCAAGTACTCTTTTGCTAACACACAATATTGAAACCCTTGGGCAAATGTCTTGTAACCCAGCTATTGGTGGAATAGGCAAAGGCCATCTAGTCAAAGAAATAGACGCTTTAGGCGGTGCTATGGCTATGGCAACCGACAAAGCAGGTATTCAATTCAGAACACTAAACTCAAGTAAAGGCCCTGCTGTTCGTGCTACACGTGCTCAAGCAGACAGGTCCTTATACCGTAATGAAATTCGTAAACTTATTGAAAATCAACAAAACCTAACCTTATTTCAACAATCTTGTGATGATCTGATCGTTGAACAGGATCGCGTTGTTGGTGTTGTGACACAAATGGGTCTTAAATTCCATGCTAAGACCGTTGTTATCACCGTAGGCACGTTTTTAGGCGGTACCATACATATTGGTATGGAAAACTATAAAGGAGGCCGTGCTGGCGATCCTCCTTCGATCGCATTGGCAGATCGTTTACGTGCCTTACCTTTTCGTGTTGATCGTTTAAAAACAGGCACACCCGCTAGATTAGATGCACGTACTCTTAATTTTGATGTGATGCAGAAACAACATGGTGATACACCTGTTCCAGTATTTTCATTTATGGGTAAAGCCAGTGATCACCCGCAGCAGATCCCTTGTTACATCACCCACACAAATGAAAAAACACACGATATCATTCGTGGTGGATTAGATAGATCACCTATGTATACTGGGGTTATAGAAGGTATTGGACCAAGATATTGCCCGTCTATTGAAGATAAAATTCATCGTTTTGCAGATAAAAATTCCCATCAAATTTTCGTAGAACCAGAAGGTTTAAACAGTATTGAAGTGTATCCAAATGGTATATCTACAAGTTTGCCGTTTGACGTTCAAATGGACTTCGTACGTTCCATAGTTGGTTTTGAAAATGCGCACATTGTGCGCCCTGGTTATGCGATCGAATATGACTTTTTCGATCCTCGAGATCTTAAACAAACCTTAGAAACTAAATTTATCAATGGATTATTTTTTGCAGGTCAAATAAACGGTACAACCGGGTATGAAGAAGCTGGCGCACAAGGTTTGATAGCAGGCGCTAATGCTGCGTTACAAGTACAACAAAAAGATGAATTTGTATTACGTCGCGACGAAGCTTACATGGGAGTATTAATCGACGATTTATCCACTATGGGCACCAAAGAACCTTATCGTATGTTCACTAGCCGAGCTGAATATCGTTTGTTATTACGAGAAGATAATGCAGATATCCGTCTAACGGCCAAAGGTCACGAAATTGGTTTGGTTGACGAACAACGATGGAAAGATTTCAATCTAAAATTGGAAGCCATTGAATTAGAAAGACAGCGGCTCAGATCTACCTGGGTTTATCCATCACACGAGTCTACAGAAGCGTTAAATGTTTTATTAAAAAATCCAGTTACTAAAGAAAATAGATTGGAAGATTTGATCCGTCGTCCGGAAATGACCTATAAAAAATTAATGCAAATAGAAGCTTTTGGTCCCGGAATTGAAAATGAACAAGCCGCTGAACAAGTCGAAATTCAAATTAAATACTCTGGATATATAGAACGACAAAAAGACGAAATTGCTAAAACTATGCGTAATGAAAATACCCTGATCCCTATGGATTTTGATTTCAGTCAAATTTCAGGATTAAGTAACGAAGTCGTGGCCAAATTAACCGATTCTCGTCCAGAAACTATCGGTAAAGCGGGAAGAATATCCGGCATTACTCCTGCCGCTGTGTCATTGCTTTTGGTGTATTTAAAAAAACATGGCTTACTAATCGGTACTAGTGCAGATAATAAGAAAATTTCAGCTTAATGAATGATCAACACACCCTAGAAAACGAATTATTAACTGTTTTAAAAGACAGCCTAAAAAATTGTGACTTAATAGTTACTGAAGAACACCAACAGCAGCTTATTCATTATGTATTGATGATGCATAAATGGAACAGAACTTATAATTTAACTTCTGTCCGTGAACCTCAACAAATGGTGATCAAACATATTGTTGATTCAATAGTTGTTGCCCCCTATTTAGATAAAACTATTTATATTGATGTAGGCACTGGGCCAGGGTTACCAGGTATACCATTGGCTATTATGTGCCCAGATAAACAATTTATTTTATTGGATAGTTTGGGTAAACGTGTACGTTTTATGAAGCAAGTAGCTTACGAATTAAAAATCGACAATATTCAACCGGTACAATCAAGAGTTGAAGATTTTGAACCTAGCGAAGAAATTGATGGCGTATTGAGCCGAGCCTTTGCTTCGTTAAAAGATATGTTGCACTGGTGCCAACATCTGGTAAATTCTCACGGTGTTTTTCTTGCACTAAAAGGTCAACTTCCTAAAGATGAGCTTGAAGAGTTACCTTTAGGATTTATTTTGCAAGAAACAATTAAATTGGACGTGCCAGGCCTTGAAGGCGAACGTCACATTGTCAAAATTAAAAAACAATCAGTTGGCTAGAAACTATTTCCAAGATATTTAGTCGATTAAATGTCTTTTCTGTTCTGGCCTTCTAAATAAAAAATGGACAAATATCTTGGGCAAAATCATTGCAATTGCTAATCAAAAAGGTGGAGTGGGTAAAACTACAACTGCTGTTAATGTAGCGGCATCAATGGCGGCCACAAAACGCAAAGTTTTACTGATTGATCTCGATCCCCAAGGTAATGCGACCATGGGCAGTGGTGTAGATAAGTACAACGTAGATAACACTTGCTACGAACTATTGATTGAAGAAAAGCCCATTGAAGAAGTATTAATTAAAGAAACTTCAGGAAAATATCACCTTATTGCGGGTAATAGTGATATCACCGCTGCTGAAATTAAATTGATGGAAGTATTTGCTCGTGAAGTAAGACTTCGAAACGCTTTAGCACCGGTTAAAAACTACTACGACTACATTTTTATAGATTGTCCACCTTCGTTAAATCAATTAACAGTCAATGCTATGGCCGCTGCTGATTCGGTATTAGTGCCGATGCAGTGTGAGTATTATGCCCTCGAAGGACTCACGGCTTTGATGGATACTATTAAAAAACTAGCATCGGTGGTTAACCCGCAATTAAAAATTGAAGGTGTGCTGCGTACTATGTACGATCCTAGAAATAGGTTGGCAAATGATGTATCTGAACAACTTAAGCGTCATTTTGGCGACCAAGTTTACAGAACAGTAATCCCCAGAAATGTGCGATTGGCAGAAGCACCTAGTTTTGGTGCACCAGCCATGTATTATGATAAATCGTCTACAGGCGCAAAAGCTTATTTAGCTTTGGCTGGCGAAATATTAAGACGTGGAAAAGCTGCAAAAGTAGCTAAATAAATAACAAATATAAAAGTTAAAACAGAGGAAGACATGTCGGCGAAAAAAAGAGGGTTAGGAAGAGGGCTCGACGCGTTATTGGCAACCAGTCAATCAGGTAAAAGCACCGGTTCAGAAATACCAGAGCAACAAGGTGAATTGCAAAAAATTCCAGTGGAGTTTTTGCAGCCTGGTAAATATCAGCCGCGAAAAGATATGTCATCCGAAGCTCTCGAAGATTTAGCCTCTTCTATTCGTTCCCAGGGTATTATTCAGCCTATAGTTGTACGCCAGATTTCTGAAGATAAATATGAAATTATTGCCGGTGAAAGACGTTGGCGCGCTTCTCAAATTGCCCAATTAGATGTTATTCCCTGTTTAATTAAAGATGTGCCCGATGAATCAGCCGTTGCTATTGCGTTAATTGAGAATATTCAACGTGAAGATTTAAATGCGATGGAAGAAGCGCAAGCCCTTGATCGTCTTATGGTTGAATTTGACCTTACACATCAAGAAGTAGCGACTGCTGTTGGCAAGTCCAGAACGACTGTAACCAATTTATTACGCTTAAATAATCTAAACGATGATGTGAAATTACTTTTAGAACATGGCGATATTGAAATGGGTCATGCAAGAGCGCTATTAGCCCTTGAAGGTGATGCTCAAAACGAAGCCGCACAAATTGTTTCCGGAAAAGGTCTTACAGTTCGAGATACAGAAAATTTAGTTCGCCGGTTACTCGAACCTGCTAAAGAAAAACCATTGGTTAAAGAAGATCCTGATGTTCAGCGTTTGCAAACAGAATTATCTGAAAATCTAGGTGCTCCAGTCAGTATTGCGCATAATGCGAAAGGTAAAGGAAAGTTAGTGATTAACTTTTCCAGTCTTGACCAGCTTGATGGAATTCTAGGACATATTAAGTAAATTAAGCTTAAATAAGCATACAAAATGTTAAGCATAACGACTGCCTATTTTTCAATTTTTGCAAACTATGTTGAAGTAACGTGCAATAAGTAGAGATCTAAAATAATCCAAATCCATATTCCCTACAAAAACAAAGGTTTTGTAGGTATGTCCATATTAGTGCTTTTGTGCACCAATCTAGACTTTAGTGTTGTAAAACAGCGCCAGTAAAGTATACTTTTGGCGCTTTTTGTTAGGGTTTAAACATATCGAGGGTTCAATTGGCAACTAGCTTGACCCAAGAAGGTCGACAGTTGGCTACAAAAGTGCTTTTTTATCAAAGCATAATTGCCATTTTGTTAACTTTTATTTTTACCCTTTTTTCTGGGAAAAATTCAGGGATATCAGCGCTTTACGGTGGGTTGATATGTTTGTTACCAGGAATGGTATTTGCCTTGTTAGCGTTTAGATATGCCGGTGCTAGTCAAAATAAGCTAGTAGTGCGGAGTTTTAACAAAGGTAGCAAGCTTAAATTTATTTTTACGATTGTATTGTTTGTAGTGGTGTATAAATGGCCAAATCT
>Ga0209495_1000347_pt1 | contig 37416 bp, 36 predicted proteins | sample EN1Hudsemesocosm_FD_184629 | JGI IMG/M metagenome (GOLD analysis project Ga0209495, IMG submission 184629) | Methane-oxidizing microbial communities from mesocosms in the Hudson Canyon - EN1E Hudson Canyon (SPAdes) (version 2) | ecosystem: Environmental > Aquatic > Marine > Cold seeps | place... | reverse complement strand
CCATTTCTCTTGAGGGTGAATTTGTATTCCCAGGAGTTTATGCCTTTGACAAGGGCGAGACTCTTACCTCAGTAATTCAAAGAGCAGGTGGCTTTACTGACGAGGCTTTTGCAGGTGGGTCAGTATTCTTAAGGGAAGCTCTACGAGAGCGTGAGCAGAGGGAGTTGGAACGCCTAACAGAAACCCTCAAGGAAGAACTGCAATCTCAAAATTTAAGGGAGGCCAACGCTGACATTGATATTGATCAAGACCAAGTGGCACTGCAAGAGAGGGCGCTTGAAGATCTCTCTGCTTTAGAGGCTTTAGGGCGTCTGGTTATTCCCCTTGATGCCATTGTGAGCTTTGCTGCTGAAGATATTCTCTTGCGAGAAAACGATCGATTAATGGTGCCCAAATTTAGTCAAGAGGTGACGGTCATAGGTGAGGTGCATAGGCCTATCTCTTATTTGTTCGATCCTGATCTTGATCAAGCAGACTATATAGACCAGAGTGGTGGACTCAAGTCCAGTGCAGATGAGAAGGGTATTTATGTGGTGAAAGCCAGTGGTCGAGTTATTAAGCCGACTCGCGGGTTTTTCAAGTTTAGATCTGCTCAGGCAGTGGTAGGCCCAGGTGATACGATTGTGGTGCCTCTTGATACTGATGATGAAAAAATCAGGCCCATGGCATTACTGGCCGAGGCATCGCAAATTATTTATCAGTTATCTCTAGGTGCTGCGGCGATCAACACGTTTAAAAATAACCCATAACTGCAAGAAGCAGTATAAATTAATAAGTTAAGGAATCGGCTCTTGGAAAATAACACTCAAATCAGCGATCAGTACGATGATGAAATAGATCTACGAGAACTATTCGCCGTGCTCTGGGCCGGTAAAACTAAGATCATTGCGATTACCGCTGTTTTTGCTATTGCTTCAGTAATTTATGCGCTGTCAGTGCCTAATCAGTACAAGGCAACGGCACTCCTTGCCCCTGCGCAGCAAGACTCGGGCGGCATTTCTGGGGCCTTGGGTCAATTGGGTGGCCTAGCCTCCTTGGCGGGCGTGAGTATTGGTGGTGGTGACAGCAGTGAAGCCCAAGTGGCTCAAGAGATCATGAAGTCATGGAGCTTTATTGAAGGCTTCATTGCTGACAATGATCTTGCTGTTGAGGTTTACGCGGCTGAAGGCTGGAGTAAAGGGTCAAATGAGTTACAGATTGATCAAGATGCCTACAATTCTGAAGATGATCAGTGGCTAGTTAAAGATGACTCTGGTGTGGTGGGGCCTCCCAGTAGCTGGCAGTTGTTTAAGGCTTTCACTGCAAGAGTTGCGGTGTCCGAAGACAAAAAGTCTGGCCTCGTATCGGTTTCCATAGAGTACTATTCTCCGCAGATTGCCAAGCGGTGGCTCGACTTATATATCTCAGCGATCAATAAGCACATGCAAGAGCGCCAGGTGGCCAAGGTTAGCAACAACATTGAGTACCTTGAGGCCCAGATAGAAAAAACCTCTATCACCGAGATGCAAGAGGTGTTCTACACCATCATTGAAGAGCAAATTAAAAGTCAGATATTGGCCGAGGCGAGTCCTGATTATGCCTTTGTGGCCGTCAGCCCGAGCATGGTGCCAGGGGAAAAGTCCCAGCCTAAACGTGCGTTGATCTGTATTTTAGGAACACTGCTCGGTGGTATGTTGTCGGTATTGTTGGTGCTGGTGATGCACTACGCGAAAAAGTCTGACTAGTTGATAGGGGTTTTATTAACCTTCTACTAAGCGATGATTGACTTGATTAGGAATAAGAAGTTGCTGTCAACGGTTTAAAGATAAGGCCGTCCAAGGATAGAGACTCGGTTTAACGTTGTGTTTAATGGAGACTGTGCTATTAACCTAGTGTGGATAAAACATGAATAAACCCCTTTTTGTGCTCACAGAAAGGGACCTCGTTAAGCTCTCAGTGATGATGCTTCTTGCCGTGATATTCTTCGGTCTATCTGGCCTGATGATCATGATATTTCTGCAGTGGATTACTCGACAAAGTTATGCTCAAGACGCTGTTGATAAGCACGGAATCTCTCGAGTGAGCGCTTCCCGCCTTGGTGGTGCGGCAATATTCGCCAGCTGGTTAGGCCTGTTGGTTGCAGGCTATTTCAGTGACTACTTCGGAGATGCCTCTGGTGGGCCATCGGGCCCCTACTGGATTGATTGGATCGCCGTGGGCTGCTGCGCCGTCCTTGGGCTGGTAGAAGATCTGCGTAACAATTACTTAAGTCCTCGGTTTCGGTTGTATGCAGAGTTCGGAGTATTCGCCGTGACTATTGGGGTATGGCCCGTGTTAATTCCTGTTGATTTGGGTATTCCCGGTCTTGACGTCCTTATGGCGTTGCCACTTGTTGGCTGGCTACTGACGGTAATATTCTGTGTAGGGTTTATTAACTCGACCAATATGGCAGACGGTGCTAACGGGCTTATGGCGGGGGTGATGACTATCGCTTTCGGCCTTTTTTATGTGAGTACCGGCGAATTTGTTTATGCCGCCATGATGACCGCATGCGCAGTATTTACCATTTTTAATGTGATCTCAGGTCGACTCTTTTTAGGGGATGCCGGGGCCTATGGCCTTGGCGCGTCTCTGGCAATTTCAGGGTTATACCTTTTTCACGACGATACTTTCTCTGCTGCTTTTTTGGCCTGTCTTTTCGCTTACCCTTGCATTGATTTTATCATGACCTTGGCGCGCCGCTATAGGGCGGGCCGATCAATCTTCTTGCCGGACAATGATCATTTACACAATCGCATTCACTATTACTTCCAGCGCTGGCTACCATCCAAAACCTTGGCTAATTCAATGACTGGAGGCCTTATAGTGGCTTCTTCCTCTGGGTTAACTGCGGTGGGGTATATTTATCAGTGGTGGCCAGTGACTAGCGATCTCTGGGTCTGGCTTTTCCTGTTTCAGTGTATTGGCTACGGCGCAGTCTTTTATCTAACAGGCTTAGGTCGCGCAAACGTTCAATATGAGCTCAGGCTTTAGTTTTTGGCTAAGTTTTATTTAGATTGAAAATGGAGCGCCATTAAGGGTTTTATTGAGCTTATTAGTTCATTTCATGTGAAAAAGAATAACCTAAAACCGTACAATTTAGGTCCGTTGTTAACGACTACATAGGTTGGATATTCGAAGGTGAGGGTTTGTCTGTGGAATGGTTTGGATTGTCCGTAAAAGAGACCAGTAAGCTGCTGTTAATGTTAATCGTAGCCTTTATAGTGTGGGGAGTTGTGGGCCTTTTTTTGATTGGCTTGATGCAGTTCGTTAGCATGCAAGGGTGGGCTAAAGATTCAGTGCATAAGCATGGTATTGCTGAAATGCAGGCATCTCGATTGGGCGGTGCCGTGTGCATACTCGGTGGATTTCTTGTAGTAATAACACTGAAGCTAAATGGCGCCGACGAGAGTGGTGGTAGCGGCCCTTTTGGAATTCGCAGGTTTGTTGTGTTAGCCATTATAGGTTCTATGGCTTTAGGTCTTGTTGAAGATATTCGCAATGACAGTCTCTCACCAAGGATCCGGTTAGGGATTTTGGCGATTCTTTTTGGTTTTATTCTCTGGCAATGGCCCGCATTGGTTCCGTCCTCTATCGGTGCACCAATACTTGACTCCTTGCTGTCTATTCCCGCCTTAGCTTTTTTGCTCTGCTTGGTATTCTGTGTTGGATTTTTAAATGCGATTAATATGGCCGATGGGGCCAATGGGCTAGTGCCCAGTATTCTCCTTGCAGCATACATAATCTTTTATAAAGAGTATGGAGGGGTGGGATTGTTATCGGCGGTGACTATTTTGTCGGCATTTTGGATCTTTAATGTTGTGTCGGGTCGTTTATTTTTGGGTGACGCAGGTGCCTATGCTTTTGGTGCCAGTTTATTGGTATCCTCGCTCACTAGCTATGCTAACGGTATCATGTCCCTATCCTTCCTAGCGGCGCTTCTGTGTTATCCATGCTTAGACTTTTTGTTCAGCATTTTACGGCGGCTTGTGAATGGGCGGCCTATTATGAAGCCAGACAATGATCATTTGCATAATCGTATTCACTTTCAGTATCGTAAATTTATTAAGTCTAAAAATATGGCCAACTCTGCAGCAGGTTTAACAGTAGCCGGTGCCAGTTCAGGTCTAGTCCTTTGGGGTTATCTTGCTGCCTGGTGGCCGATTAATAGCGGTCAATGGATAGTGATCTTTGCAGCTCAGAGTGTAGCTTATGGCCTAGCATATTACTTAACCAGTAGTTCATCACTTGCGATTGGGACTGCCAATCAATCGAGCGATGCTTAGTTTGGGCGTTATTTACTAGATACCAATGACGAAAAAAGGTAGACTATACGGACTCACATAGACATCTGACAGGACTCAGGTGGCGTCTAAGTTAATAGGGATTTAAGCATTGAACTCATTCACTCTCTCCGGGCGCGAGCTCTCTAAGCTAGCGTTCATGTTACTTATAGCGACAGTAGCCTTTGGTGTTGGCGGCCTTGTCATTATATTAATTATGCAATGGATGACACTCCAGTCATATGCATCAGACGCTATAAACAAGCATGGAATATCTGAAGTCCAAGGATCTCGCTTAGGTGGGGTGGCCTTGGTGCTGGGTGTTGTAATAGCCATGATTATTTTCATGTTAAATGAGGATACGTCCCCCGAGGTCTTTACCCAGATTCAGACTAACTGGCCTATTTGGTTGGGTGCCGCCGGTTGCTTTGGTCTTGGTTTGATTGAAGATTTGCGCAATAACAGTTTATCCCCACGATTTCGATTGATCAGCAAGACCTTAGTATTGGTGATGGTTTTCTTATTGGCGCCAGAATTAATCCCTAGCGCCATCGGTTTGCCTGGTATTGATTGGATGCTGAGTTTTCCTGTTATTGGCTTTGTGTTTTGCTTATTTTTCTCTGTGGGATTTATCAATGCAGTGAACACGGTCGATGGTGCCAATGGTTTGGTGGCTGGTATTTTTGTTATTAGCTGTTATATATTCACTACAGAGATGGATGGAATCGCACTACCCGCTGGGTTGTTTGGGGCAGGCCTATTCTTGATCTTCAATGTTGTCTCAGGCCGACTATTTTTGGGTGATGCTGGGGCGTATGGTCTCGGTACGGCTATGCTAATTACCGGATTGACGGCTTATAGTGAAGAGGAGGTATCCCTGGCGTTCTTGGCGGTCCTGTTCTTTTACCCATGCTTTGACTTTATTGTCAGTTTGATTCGCAGGCGCCTTGATGGGCAGCCCATGACGGCACCAGACAATGATCACCTCCACAATCGTGTTCATGCATACTTCAAGTCCGTGTTTAAGTCTAAAAACATGGCAAATTCTGCTACTGGGTTATCAATAGCGATAGGTAGCTCTGGGTTTGCCTTGGCAGGCTATGTCGGTGAATTAATTCCAATCACAAGTAATCTATGGCTTTGGGTTTTTCTGGCTCAGTGTGGTCTCTATGGCTTGATCTTTATCAGTGCCGGAAAACTCTCAAATAATTCCCAAAAAAAGCGTACCTAGTTAACATCTCGACACTTTAATCTTGTAATATTATTCATTTATGATATCTTGTTCAAATAGTGAACAGGCCGGAATAAACAATAATATAACCCGTATATTGCTGCCCTGAACTTGTAATCTTATTCACTTGTGCTATCTTGTTCATTGTATGAACACACGAAAGACTGCTGATGTTGCGTGTTTTTCGTCATGTAGGGTTCTGTTGCCACAGGGTCCTGCGGTAGCCTGCCTGAAATCATAAGCGACTCATCTTTCTTATTTATGTCAAACCAAGAGTTCGAATATCGCGCGCTCAAAATTCTTGAGCAGCAACCCGATCTTACTCAGCGACAGTTGGCTGAGGAGCTGGGTATTAGCTTGGGTAAGACCCACTATCTGGTTAAGTCCCTGATTGATGTGGGCTGGGTTAAGTTGGATAACTTTCAAAGGTCCGATAACAAGTGGGGCTATGCCTACCTTCTCACGCCAATGGGTATCGCGGAGAAGGCCGCCATCACTGCTCGGTTCTTGGTAAGAAAGCGACGTGAATATAACGCGTTACATGATGAAATAGCGCAACTGCAAGAAGAAGTTCGTCAGCAACAAGGTATTGATAATCAATGAAAAAATACAACATTTATGGCATTGGCGCGGCACTGGTGGATACGGAAGTAGAAGTATCCGATGAATTTTTGGCCAATGCAAGTATTGACAAGGGCGTCATGACCCTGGTGGATGAGGCTCGTCAGACTGAATTGATTGGGTCGCTCTCTGCTCAGGATAGTGCCATGCTTCGCAAGTGCGGTGGCTCTGTCTGTAACTCAGTCGTTGCCGCCAGCAGCTTGGGCGCTCAAGCGTTTTTTAGCGGCAAGGTGGCTGATGATACTGATGGCCAGCTTTACATTGATGACTTAAAAGAGGCAGGAGTTGATTTTCATTCTGCAGGCCAGGAGCCAGGCATCACCGGCAAGTGCCTGGTGATGGTGACGGATGATGCTGAGAGAACCATGAACACATTTCTGGGTGCGAGCGAGGACTTGTCAGCACGAGAGATCGATCAGGCCGCGCTAGTAAATTCAGAATGGTTCTATGTTGAGGGCTATCTGGTTACTGATGAAGCCAGAACAGTGGCTACTAAAGCGGCGGTCGAGCTGGCCAAAGCCAACGGCGTTAAGGTTGCGATCAGTCTGTCAGACCCCTTTGTGGTGTCAGTCTTTGGCGATGCTCTTAGACAGGTGATTGGTGATGGGGTGGATCTGATCTTTTGTAATAAGGACGAGGCAATGGCCTTTACCGGTACCGAGTCGCTTGAGGCGGCCGCAGAAGCGCTGAAGCAGGTCACAAAGACCTTCGCCATCACCGATGGCGCTAAGGGTGCCGTGACCTTTGATGGTAACTCTATTAATCAGTCTGAGGGTGTTGAGGCTAAGGCCATTGATACCAATGGCGCGGGGGATATGTTTGCGGGTGCCTTCCTGTATGCCATCACCTCTGGCAAGAGTTATGCTTGGGCCGCTGACTTGGCAAACGACTGCGCTGCCAGAGTGGTGGCACAATTTGGACCTCGACTTGAGGCGCAGAAATTCGATCTTATTAAGACAAAATTTGATATATAGTGCTGTTGATGATCAGTGATATTCACGGTTTTGAATTTAAAGGGTAAGTCATGGTAGCGACAATAAAAAAAGCAGTCATTCCTGTCGCGGGTCTTGGCACGCGCATGCTGCCTGCGACAAAGGCTATTCCAAAAGAATTATTACCCGTGTATGACCGGCCGATTATCGAGCACGTGGTCAAGGAGGCCATCGCTGGCGGTGTCACCGAGATTATTCTGGTCACCCGAAGCGGCAAAGAGGCCATTGAGAATCATTTTGATGCGCACTACGAGCTAGAGCACCGCCTAGAGAAAAAGGGTAAGGAAACGATTCTGGGGTCGGTTAAGAATATCATCCCCGGCAATGTTAAGGTCACCTCAGTCAGGCAGGCCGACGCGCTGGGGCTGGGTCACGCGGTTCTATGCGCCAAGCACCTTCTCAATAACGAGCCCTTTGCCGTGTTGTTGCCCGATGTTCTGGTCCTTGATCAAGAGTCACGACATAAAAACTACAGCTTTACCCAGCTAGTGAAGGCCTGGGATGAGACTGGTATGGGTCAGGTCATGGTTGAGCGCGTTAACCCAGATTTGGTTGAGAGTTACGGTATTGCGGACCTTGGTGATGTGGCGCTGGAGCCGTTTAAAAGTGTTGCCTTAAGGGGCCTGGTTGAAAAGCCTTCCCCTGACCATGCCCCCTCCAATTTAGCGGTACTGGGTAGATATGTATTGCCCTCTAAGGTGCTTGAGCTTCTTGAGGATACAGCGGCCGGTGTGGGCGGCGAGATCCAGCTCACCGATGCCCTGGATACGCTACTGGATACTGATGGGCTGCATGCCCTTGAGACGGATGCTGAGATTTATGACTGCGGCAACAAGCAGGGCTTTTTAAGCGCAAACCTGGCGGTTGGCATGAGAGATGCTAAGACCAAAATAGCCTTAAAAAAGCTGTTTAAATCAAACACCTGGTAAGTAGCTAACCCTATGAACAGATTCTCATTGTTATTGCTGGTTGGGATGCTTCTGATGCTTTGGGGTATCAGTGGTGTGTCCAAGCTGTCTCAGGCAGCTATTGGTTCTGGTTTTGATGGGTCTGTGGTGAGCAATGTCAACGCACCCGGTAGGTTGATACTGGTAGGATTTATAGGGAGCCGTGTTGCGAGTGAGTTGATACGGCGTGGTGAGAGCACCGTGATTATTAAGGATCATGATCGAAGTCTTGCGGATGACAAGACTAATGGCATAAAGCCAGGGGATGTAGTCAATTGAGCTCTGTGTCTGACAGCACTACAAACCCTGCCAACAGTCCGAGCAGAACGACGCTGACCAAGTACGTCGTGATGGCTCTCTTGGCGTTTCTGAGCTTCGGTTTAACAGGACTCGGAGCCATTGTTGTGATGTTTGCCCTGTCGACCCTGCGCGCGGGTAGGGACTCTGCGGCGTCTCACGGTATCAGCTCTAAAAATTCCTCGCGCTTGGGTGGTGTTGCCATTGTGATCACCTTTATTCTGTTCCTTATTGGTATGGTCCTATTGAGCTCTTATACCCCCGGTGTGGTGCGTGATGTGACCTTTCTGCACCTTTGGTCCACGGTCTTTGTGTGTGTGATTTTGGGTGGTGCTGAGGATATCAAGGCTGACCTATTGAGCCCGTATTTTCGGCTTGTGGTTAAGCTGCTGGTGTTTGGTTTTTTCCTCTGGACGACGCCGAATGTAGTGCCCTCATCCATAGGCGTCCCGGGCATCGATTACTTGCTCTCTTTCCCCTTAATTGCCTGGGGTCTTTGCACAGTATTTTGTGTTGGCTTTATCAATGCCTTTAACATGGCGGATGGTGCCAATGGCCTGATCCCCGGTGTGGCAACCATCGCTTTTGGGCTATTGTTTTTAGAGTATGGTCGTCCTGCTGAGGGTGTACTGTTCTTTGTGTGCCTGATGTTTTTGATTTTTAATGTCGTGTCGGGCTGGTTCTTTCTTGGAGACATGGGCAGTTACGGGCTAGGTGCCGCGCTGGTGTGTTATGGATTGCTGGGTGTGGCCGAGGGTGACTTTTCGGCCGGGTTTATGGCGTGTCTTTTGTCCTACCCTTGCGTTGATTTTGTGACGAGCGTTGTCCGCCGGATGCGCAAGGGGCTGTCACCGTTTCAGGCTGACAACGGACACCTCCATAACCGGCTGTATCGTTTTTATGCCCAAAAATTTAAGTCACGTGTTACGCCTAATTCCTTAACAGGGTTGACCATCAGTGGTGCCTCCTCAGGGGTCTGTTTGATAATTTACGCCCTTGGCTGGATCCCGATCCAGAGCAATGCCTGGTTCGGTATTTTTGGGCTGCAGTTTGCTGTGTACCTCATCACGCTGAGCCGACTAAGGTCCTCACAGATGAGTGAGAGCGCGCCAATGAGCGGTGTGTCTGGTCAGTGATAAAGGCTATTATCAAACGTTTTAAACGAAACAAATAAATGGAAATTTTAAGGCAAATGGCAAAATACCAAATCTATGGCATAGGTGCGGCGCTAGCCGATACCGAAGTGGTCGTTTCTGATGAGTTTCTAAAGCTGAATGCCATAGAGAAGGGTGAGCCCACCGTGAGCATGGGTGCCTACCTAAATGTAATCAGCGCTCTAGATTTGAATCTGCACCTTACAAATAAGTTGCAAGATTCATCCGGAATCGCTCATAGCTGTGATTCTTTTGGTAAAGGTTAACCATCAGAATAGAGTTATCCGGTTCTTACCCTTCCACATTTAAATAAGAAATAAAAATGTCTAATTCAACCCTTCCCTATACTTTACGTCGCATTTGGTGGCATCTTACCCCAAGGCGTCGTAGACACTTTTATGTGCTATTTTTAGTGATGATACTGGCGTCTTTTGCTGAGGTCATCAGTATCGGCGCGGTATTGCCGTTTTTAGGCGCATTAACTTCTCCAGAGCAAATATTTAATCATCCCTTGGCGCAACCATTTATCCATGCGCTCAGTCTGACTGAGCCTGAGCAGTTATTGTTACCGCTAACTATCGTTTTTGCTCTCGGTGCAGTGGGGTCTGGATTGATGCGTTTTATTTTACTATGGTTTCAAACGCGACTCGGCTATGCAATTGGCGCTGACTTTAGTTTCAAGATATATCATCATACGCTTCACCAGACCTATGCCGTGCATGCCGCGCGTAATAGTAGCGAGGTGATCTCTGGAATTTCTAACAAAGCAAATTCTATTGTGGGTGATGCGATCCTGCCATTTGCCTCAATTGTAAGTTCTATAATAATGTTGATATCTATTTTAATTGCTTTGTTGTTTATTGATCCTGTGGTTGCTATGTCTGCTTTTGCTGGCTTTGCGGCTATCTATTTTGTCATTATGGTTATAGTTAGAAAAGCCTTGGGACGCGATAGTAAGCTGATTAACTATGAGACAACTCGGGTAATCAAGGCCCTACAAGAGGGGTTGGGTGGTATTCGGGATGTACTCCTTGATGGTACACAAGCCGTCTACTGTAAGATTTATAGAAATGCAGATCTGCCGCTACGTCGAGCCCAAGCAAACGTTTCCGTCATCAGCGGTAGCCCGCGTTATGGAATTGAGGCCTTAGGTATGGTGCTAATCGCCATTTTAGCCTATTCGCTTTCCGGTCAGGCAGATGGTTTTGCAGGCGCGCTACCTGTGCTTGGTGCAATGGCGTTGGGCGCGCAACGTCTGTTGCCTGTGCTTCAATTGAATTACGCTAGTTGGGCCAAAATGCTTGGTGGCCAGGAAGTATCAAATGAAGTTTTAGATCTTCTAGATCAACCTTTACCCGTCTATGCTGATGCGCCGCCGCAGACGCTCATGCAGTTTGAACGCAGTATTACTTTGAGTGATTTAACCTTTCAATATGAGAAAAATGCTCCTTGGGTGTTACGGCATAGTCTTAATCTCAGCATCCAAAAAGGTAGCCGCATCGGCTTTATTGGCGCCACTGGGAGTGGTAAAAGCACATTGCTAGATATTATTATGGGTCTGTTGCAGCCTACTGGCGGTAGCATCGCGGTTGATGATGTAAACGTTACGGAACAAAATTTTCGCGGCTGGCAGGGGCATATAGCCCACGTGCCGCAAGCCATTTTTTTAGCAGATATCAGTATCGCAGAGAATATCGCTTTTGGTGTGCCGGCAGAGGAAATAGACTATGCTCGTGTATATCAATCTGCCCAAAAAGCGCAGATTGCAGGAGCCATTGAGTCGTGGAGCAAGCAATATAATACTCTAGTTGGTGAGCGGGGTGTGCGCTTGTCTGGGGGGCAACGCCAGCGTATCGGTATCGCGCGTGCCCTCTATAAGGAAGCTGATGTGATAGTGTTTGATGAAGCCACAAGTGCGTTGGATAATGATACCGAGCGTGCCGTGATGGAAGCCATTGAGAATCTAGGTGATGAGCTCACCGTGATTATTGTAGCGCACCGCTTGACTACGCTACAAAACTGTTCGCAGATAGTAGAGTTGGAAGATGGGAAAATTAAGCGAATGGGTTCCTATACCGATATCGTGGACCAGTCGGCATAAATAATTGATTACTACTTCGCTCTAAACCTGAAAATAATAATGGCTTATTAAATTAATGATTTACGACTATTGCGTTATTGGTGGTGGAATAATTGGGCTGGCTACGGCGCATAAGTTGCTGGAGCTTCGTCCGAATTCAAGCTTACTCCTGATTGAAAAAGAAACAACTCTGGCCAGTCATCAGACTGGGCATAACAGTGGTGTTATTCATGCGGGGATATACTACGAACCAGGTAGTCTAAAGGCTAAAATGTGTCGGGATGGGCTGAACTCAACGGTCAATTTTTGTGAACAGCACAGTTTAGCTTATAAGCAGTGTGGCAAGTTAATTGTCGCGACTAATCCAGAGGAAGAGACTCGTCTTGATTTGCTGCATACACGTGCTCATGCAAATGGGCTCAAGTTACCTCGAGTATCAGGTGCGGAGTTGCGTGAGCTTGAGCCGAATATTGCTGGTACGGCCGCCCTACTTAGTGCGGAAACAGGTATTGTTGATTATCAAGAGATAGGCGCAAAATTGGCTGAACTCATCGTCGCGAAAGGGGCGAAAATTGCACTGGGGTCAAAGGTTGAGAGAATTGTCGAGAAAGGTGACTTCGTTGAGGTTGGCGTTAAAGACACAACATGGCAGACAAAAAAGCTGATTGTATGCGGGGGTTTACAGGCAGATAGGTTGGCGCGGCTTGCCGGCTTACCTGTTGATTTTCGAATAATTCCTTTCAGAGGTGAATATTTCAAATTGCCTGCAGATAAAAATAATATTATTCAGCATTTGATTTATCCAGTGCCTGATCCATCCCTGCCATTTCTCGGCGTACATTTGACCAGAATGATCGATGGCAGTGTCACAGTAGGGCCCAATGCCGTACTCGGACTTGCTAGAGAAGGTTATCCTAAGCTATCGATAAATTTACGAGATATAGCTTCTTTTGCTAGTTACTCGGGTTTTTGGAAACTTATTTGGGAGCATCGTCAACATACTATGCATGAGCTCAAAGGCTCGCTTTCACGAGCGGCCTATCTTGAGGGTTGCCAGAAATATTGCCCCGAACTAAGGCGCGCTGATCTATTACCTTATAGGGCAGGCATACGCGCTCAGGTAGTGACGAAAAGCGGCCAAGCTGCGCACGACTTTGTTTACGCGCAAACGGATCGAATGTTGCATATTTATAATGCCCCATCACCTGCAGCAACGTCGGCCCTCCCAATCGGCGAAATGATTGCTCAAAAATGCTCTGACCATAAGATTTAGCGCTCAAATGTGAATAATTTTATGTTAACCTCTTGCTTAAAAATCTGAGCTTCATTGAGTAGCATTGTGGAGCTCGGTTGGCTGGCTAATGAGCCTTATTTTGTGGACTTGTAGCATCATGTTTATATTGGAGTACGGCCACACCTTAACAAACCTAAAAACTTAGAATTAAAATAATATGTATGCTAAATCTACTAATCAATGAATATTCAAGGAGCTCAAATGAATGTATTCGTCACTGGCGGTTGCGGCTATAAAGGCACGGTGCTTGTCCCTAAATTACTTGAGCGCGGCCACAAGGTTCAGGTGCTCGATGCTCAATGGTTTGGTAATTTTCTTCCCGACCACCCCAATCTGACTGTAACCAAAGGTGATGTGCGCGATATTGACTGTATTAATCTTCAAGGTATTGATACCGTTATCCACTTGTCATCCGTGGCCAACGACCCCTGCGGGGACCTTGATCCTAAGCTTACTTGGGAGATTAGTGCGCTTGCTACCATGCAGTTGGCCGACAAGGCCGTGCGTCAAGGCGTTACACAGTTCATCTTCGCTTCTTCTGGCAGCGTTTACGGCATCAAGGACGAAGAGCAGGTCACCGAAGATCTTGAGCTTAAGCCGATTTCAGAATACAACAAAACTAAAATGGTGTCTGAGAGGGTCTTGCTGAGTTATCAGGATGACATGATGGTACAGGTCATCCGTCCAGCTACGGTGTGCGGAATATCGCCTCGCATGCGGTTGGATGTAGCTGTAAATCTATTAACCATGCAAGCGCTGGAAAAAGGGAAAATTACCGTTTTTGGCGGAAATCAAGCTCGGCCAAACATCCACATGGATGATATAACGGACGTTTATTTGCACTTCATGGATCATCCTAAGCATACCGGGGTCTTCAATGCTGGTTTCGAGAATATTACGATTCTTGATATCGCCAATCTAATCACAAAGTATATTCCAGTTGAGATTATAGTGACCGAATCTAATGATCCGCGCTCCTATCGTATTAACTCAGATAAATTACTGGCAACAGGTTTTAAACCGAAAAAAACCGTCGAACATGCGGTGCAGGAAATAATCGAGAGTTACCGGAGCGGTCTTCTTAAGGATGAAGATCACTTTTACAACCTTAAGTGGATGCAAAAAACTGGAATTGTGGGAGACTGATTATGGATACTACTAAGGATTTAGAAAATTTTTGTTCTGGGTACGCGGATAAGTTGAGTAGTGTGCTTGCTTCGTCCGACTGGTCGAGTGTGGGTCAGCTTGGTAAGGATATGCACGAATGCTGGCTGGCGGGACGGCAAGTATTCTTTTGTGGTAACGGCGGCAGTGCGGGCAACGCAATCCATCTAGCTAATGACTTTTTATATGGCATCGCCAAGCGTACAGGTGGGGGCTTGAAGGTCCAGGCCCTCTCCGCTAATCCGGCCGTGATGACTTGCCTGGCCAATGATGTTGGCTATGATTACATTTACTCGGAGCAACTTGCTGTGTTGGCGGCGTCAGGCGATCTTTTGGTTGTTCTTTCGGGGAGCGGTAACTCGCCCAACATCTTGCGCGTACTTGAGCAGGCTAAGACTATGGGTGTCAAGTCTTGCGCTATTCTTGGGTATAGCGGCGGGGAGTGTAAATCTCTGGCCGATTTCTCGATACATTTCCCTATTGACGATATGCAGATCGCTGAAGATATGCAATTGGTGGTCGGTCATATGTTGATGAAATGGCTGTATCAAAACAGGCCTGCTGCTTAATGAAATTTAAGCGATTCGCCGTATTGGGTTCTAATTCGTTTGCGGGAGCTGCGTTTGTAGCTCGGGCTGTGGCTGATGGCGCAGAAGTGATTGGTTTTAATAGGTCACTTGAATCGTCTTCTATTTTTCTTCCTTACCGTAATGTAAAAAGTGGGGGGAGTTATACTTTTGTTCAGGCTGATATTAACCACGATCTCGATGCGATTTTAGGTAGGTTAGATATATTTCGGCCTCAGATCGTTGTTGATTTTGCCGGCCAGGGAATGGTTGCGGAAAGTTGGCAGAACCCAGCCCAGTGGTACAACACGAACATAGTTGCCAAAGTTAAGTTGCACGATCAGTTACGCCGTCGAGATTGGATGGAGCGTTATGTCAGGATCTCCACGCCGGAGGTTTATGGTAGTCAAGAAAGTCTACTACAAGAAACTTGGCAATATAATCCCAGCACTCCATATGCTGTTTCACATGCTGCGGTAGATCAAAGTTTACGGGCTTTTCACCAGCAGTATGACTTCCCTGTACTTTTTACACGCTTTGCTAATTTTTACGGTCCGGGTCAGCAGCTGTATCGAATTGTTCCGCGCACCATTATTTATGCTCTCTTAGGTAAGAAATTACAGCTTCAAGGGGGCGGTACCTCGGTACGCGCATTCATCTCCGGGGTTGACGTAGCCGATGCCGTGATGCGTTCGATTGATTTTGGGGTGGTTGGTGAGGCTTATCATTTTTCCCCGGAAAGATTTCTTACTATCCGTCAAGTAATCGAAATTATCTGTTCACGGATGGATATTGACTTTGAGGAATTGGTTGAGATCGCTCCCGATCGACCCGGTAAAGATCAAGCTTATTTGATGGATTCCAGAAAGGCTCGGAGAGAACTTGACTGGCAAGAGTCCATTACTTTTGAGGCGGGCGTTGACGCTACAGTAGGTTGGGTAAAGGATTCTTTCGATGAAATCTCCTCGCTTCCGCTGAATTACATTCATAAAATTTGAGTATCTTATAATATGGCTATTACAGAAAATTTCCTGCCCGAGCAATATAGGCAGAACAACAAACTGGGTATAAACCACAACTATCTTGACCAGCAGTTTTCAGATCATGAAGTGATTTGGGCCAAGATGCGCGAAGTCGTGATACGCGGAGACTTTACTCTTGGTACTGAGGTCGACCTTCTTGAAAAGGAATACGCTAAAATATCTGGTACCAACCATGCCATCGGTGTTGGCAGTGGTACTGATGCAATTTTTCTTAGTTTAAGGGCGTTGGGTGTGGGTGAGGGTGATGAGGTCATCACCACGGCATTTACATTTTATGCAACTATTGGGGCAATTGTTACGGCAGGTGCCAAGCCGGTATTTTGCGATATCGGAGCGGATTATAATATCGACCCCTTGGAAATCGAAGCCAAAATCACCCCAGCTACGAAAGCAATTCTTCCCGTCCATTGGTCCGGAAAGCCCTGCGATATGGATGCTATCGAAGTTATTGCGCAGAAACATAATTTAGCAATTGTTGGTGATGCCTGCCATGCCATAAGCGCCACCTACAAAGGTCGTACTGCTGGATCTCTGGGTACACTTGCTTGCTTCAGTTTTCATCCTCTAAAAAACCTCAATGTATGGGGCGATGGCGGTATTATTACGACTAACTCTGACGAGTTGGCTGATAAGCTGCGCTTGATGCGTAATCATGGTTTAGTTGGGCGAGATGAATGCCACATGTTTGCGTACAACTCTCGGCTAGATACAATACAGGCTGTTGTGGCGCGTCATTTGCTGGGAAAAATTAACCATATCACTGAATCTCGTGTAGCGCATGCCGATTATTTTGATCAGGAGTTGCGTTCTGTTGAGCAAATTATAATACCCAAGCGTGATACGGATATCTATCAGGTTTATCACATCTACTCGATCTGTTGCCAGCGCCGAAGTGAACTGCAGAATTATCTGATAGAAAACGGTGTGGATGCAAAGGTGCACTATCCAATTCCAATGCACTTACAGCCGGCAGCAGACTATCTGGGCCATAAGAAAGGTGATTTCCCTATTGCCGAGAATATTGCCGACAATACAATATCGCTACCCGTGCATGAATTCATTTCCCGTGACCAACAAGACCACGTTATCAAGCTAATTAAGGCCTTCTATGACTAAAATGACAATACCCTTCGTGGATTTAGCGGGGCAGTTCCGAAATATTGAGAGCGAACTAACTACAGCGTTTCTTGATATTGGGCGCAGTGGTGTGTATATCATGGGTGAAAGGCTCGATTCGTTTGAGCTCAAAGCTGCTGATTACTGCGATGTAAAACATGCGATTGGCGTAGGTCATGGTTCTGATGCGCTATTCCTGATTCTCAAGGCGCTAGACGTCGGGCCTGGCGATGAGGTTATCACGGCAACTAATTCCTTCATTGCATCCGCCTGGGTGGTGGCCGCTACAGGTGCAACCCCAGTGTTAGTTGATGTGGCGGAAGATTTCAATATTGAACCTGCGCTTATCGAAGCTGCGATTACGGAAAAAACACGAGCCATAATACCAGTGCACTTAACTGGCCGCCCTGCGCCGATGGATGAAATTAACAGCTTGGCGGAGCGTCATGGTCTGCATGTTGTTGAAGATGCTGCACAGGCTATTGGTGCGCGCTATCGTGGTCGCCGGGTTGGTTCGCTTGGTGTGGCTGCTGGTTTTAGTTTACATCCGCTGAAAAACTTAGGTGTTTATGGTGACGGCGGATTAATTACCACCAATGATGACAAGCTCGCTTCGAAGCTTCGCGTACTGCGAAATCATGGTTTGCGCAACCGCGACGAATGCGAAGTATGGGGTTTCAATTCCAGGCTGGACTCTATGCAGGCCGCCTTTGCTGAGATCAAGCTAGGATTTTTAGATAGCTGGAATGAGCGTTGCCGTGCAATTGCGGTAAAGTATCAGACAGGTTTGGCAGATTTCGTTCAAGTGCCACTTGATCAGGCATGGGAAGAATGCGTTTATCATAATTTTGTAATTCGTACGGAAAAGCGAGATGAGTTGATGGCATATTTATTGGAGCATGGTGTTGATACTCGGATTCATTATCCGATACCCATTCATTTGCAGGATGCGGCTAAAGATCTCGGCTATAAAGTGGGTAATTTCCCCAATGCTGAAAAATATGCCAAGACAATGATCAGTCTGCCCATCTATCCGGAGTTAAGCGATGCTCAGGTCGATTATATTACACAGTCAGTAAAGTCTTTTTTTGATGAATTGGGAAAAAAATAATGGGACAAGAAATAGATCTAATGGCCAACTATCCTCGGCCAAAGAGAAATGTAGAAGAGCGTGGCGCTACCAAAACTGACGCAGATCGTGCTCTTGCGCGAAAGTTTGGGGAGGAGTTTTTTGATGGTGATCGCACTCACGGCTATGGAGGCTTTAATTACCAGCCGCGCTTCTGGCAACCGGTGATACCCACTTTCAAGGCGCACTGGGGACTTACGTCAGATAGTTCCGTCCTTGATGTCGGCTGCGCGAAAGGTTTTATGATGCATGATTTTGCTGAATTGATACCCGGAATTACTGTAAAAGGCATAGACGTTTCTGAGTATGCGGTAAAAAATTCAATTGAGGATATGCGTCCACATGTAGACGTTGCCGATGCTAAATCTTTGCCGTATGAAGATAAATCTTTTGACTACGTAATCTCCGTTACCACAATACACAACCTTGAGCGCGCTGAGTTGGTTCAATCATTGCGAGAGATCGAGCGAGTGGCTCGCTTGGGGAGTTTCATTACCGTTGATGCGTACAGGAATGATGAGGAAAAGGAGAGAATGTTGGCATGGAATCTCACAGCCAAGACGGTCCTTCATGTGGACGAGTGGAAAGAGCTGTTCAAGGAAGCTGGTTATTCTGGTGATTACTATTGGTTTATGCCATGACAATTAGTAAGACGCTTTCTATTGAATTACTTCGTGGAATGAAGCGGATTCGTCTGGTCGAGGAAGGGATTGCTGAGCGCTATCCTCAAGGGAAAATGCGTTGCCCAATGCACCTTTCAATCGGACAGGAAGCTGCAGCTATTGGTGTTGGCCTTGCGCTCAAACATAGCGACCTCGCAGTTAGCACCCACCGTGCCCATGCACACTACTTAAGTAAGGGGGGCAACCTTAAGGCAATGCTCGCTGAGATTTATGGCAAAGCCACAGGGTGTAGTAGCGGTCGCGGTGGCTCTATGCACCTGATTGATACTAAGGTCGGCTTCATGGGTAGTACCGCGATCGTTGGCAACTCAATGCCGGTTGGGGTCGGTCTGGCGCTGTCCCTACAACTGCGGAAATCATCGGCAGTGAGTACGGTGTTTTGTGGTGACGGATCTCTTGAAGAGGGATCATTTTATGAGTCAGCCAATTTCGCGGCTGTTCGTAATTTACCTGTGCTTTTTGTCTGTGAAAATAATTTATATTCCGTTTATTCGCATTTGCGAGTCAGGCAACCTAAGGGTCGGAAAATACATAAAATGGTCGAGGCTATCGGCATACCAGCCTCACTTGTTGATGGTAACGATCCTCAGGCTGTTTATGAGGCAGCATTGGCGGGTCTTGACCATATCCGTGATGGTAAAGGGCCATTCTTTCTTGAGCTTACGACTTATCGCTGGCGAGAGCACTGCGGACCAAACTACGATAATGATATTGGTTACCGTACAGAAGAAGAGTTCCAAGAGTGGAAGCGGAAAGATCCTATTCCACTTTTTGAGGAAAAGCTTCTCACTGAGCATGTGCTTGACCAGGTTGCTATTAAGCGCATGGACGACGAAATTCAGGCTGAAATTCGGGCGGCCTTTGATTTTGCTGAAATCTCTCCATTCCCTGACCCGGCACGAGCATTTGAAGGTATTTTTGCAGAAAAGGCAGGATCCAATGACTAGAATTATTACATTTTCAGAGGCTATTAGAGAAGGGCTAGATCAAGCTATGGCGGCTGATGAGAACGTTATTGTTTTCGGTTTGGGAGTCGATGATCCGAAGGCAATTTTTGGCACTACAGCTGGTTTGCAGGAGACATATGGTTGCGAGCGCGTCTTTGATACACCCACCTCTGAGAATGCTATGACCGGTGTTGGTATAGGAGCAGCGCTCAATGGAATTCGCTCGGTTATGGTGCATCAGCGATTAGATTTTTTCCTGCTTGCCATGGATCAGCTAGTCAATGGCGCTGCCAAATGGCACTTCATGTTCGGGGGTCAAGGCAGTGTGCCAATTACCATACGGCTCATTATGGGAAGAGGCTGGGGACAAGGGCCGACCCATTCACAGAATTTGCAAGCATGGTTTGCTCACATTCCTGGGCTAAAGGTAGTTATGCCTTCTACAGCTGAGGACGCTAAGGGCCTGCTTCTTGAAAGTATTCAGGACGATAATCCTGTGGTTTTTTTAGAACATCGCTGGCTCCATAATATCCAAGGTGAAGTTTCAGAAGAACCAAAACGCATTCCTCTTGGAAAGGCCCGTAAGGTTCGAGAGGGTGCAGATATAACGTTGGTAGCTATTTCTTACATGGTTGTTGAAGCAATTCATGCTGCCGATTTTCTGGCCAGTCAGGGTATAAGCTGTGAAATCCTTGATCTAAGAACTATCGCGCCTCTTGATTGGCCGAGCGTATTTGAGTCCGTAGCCAAAACAGGGCGTATTCTTGCGCTAGATACCGGCACGACAACAGGCTCTGTTGCTGGCGATATCGTTGCCCGTATTGCAGGTGAGTGTTGGGATGTACTTAAATGTGCACCACAACGCTTGGCGATGCCTGATTATCCCGAAAGTACGAGTTTTGCCCTGACGGCGGATTACCATATCCGCGCTGAACATGTTGTTGCCAAAGTTGGGCAGATGCTAGGAAAGACGATAGATACAGAGTCTCTGGTCACTCAACGCGAACATCCACATGATGTGCCTGGGGATTGGTTTAGTGGCCCTTTCTGATTCAAAATTAGTCTTACAAAAGACGCTAGTTACTGGAGAGAGGGGTGACATTGGATCGCTTTTGATAGGGGCGTACCACGCGCATGGACAACCTCTAATACCTTTAGATGAAAAAAGCGCAGTAACGGCGGCGCGAATCCTGCATCTTGCCGCAAAGTCACCTGGGGCAAGTGTGCGAGAATATGTGCATTCCAATCTTCTTTATCTGCAAAAAGTTATCATGTATGCAAAGTCAAACTGTATTGAAGAGCTGATTTTTTTTTCAAGCGCAAGTGTGTACGGGCGACAAGACCGCGAAGAGATAGTTGAAGAGCAGGTAGGTACGAATCTTTCGTTGTATGGCTCATCTAAGTTGTTTGGGGAAGAGATATTGCGAGAGAGCGGTTTGAAGGTATGCTCCATAAGGTTGCCAGCGATCTTGGGACATAGGGGTACTAAAAACTTTGTTGCTCGAATTTACGAAAAGTTGTCGCTAGGTGAAGAGATTGTTCTCACTAACGCACATAAGTATTACAACAGTTTTTTGTCAGTCGAGAACCTTTTCGAGTTTCTAGATAAGGTTGAGCTGAAGAAGGGATTTGATGTTATTAATTTAGCATGTCAAAACACTATGACTCTCCTAGAATTGGTTGAATTGATGCGTGAGGCATTAGATTCTCACTCCCGAGTTGTAATTTCCAGTGCTTCGACGGGATTACTGAGTATCTCTACCTCTAAAGCAGAGCGCGAGTATGGCTTTGAGCCCCATGATCCATCATCAACTTTGTTGCGTTGGATGAAGCAAATCTCGATCCTTTAGTCGAGTTTTAGTAATGTTTTGAATGGTATTCTTTTTATACAAACACTTAACAAATATGTTGCCACGCAATCTCAATTAAAATAGGTCAAAGTAGATGAAAGCAGCGGTTCTCCAAAAGCTTAACACCCCATTGCATATCCGCAGTGACATCCAGTTGCCGAAATTGAGACGTGGGCAGGTAATGGTAAAGCTTGCGTACAGCGGTGTGTGCCATAGCCAACTCATGGAGTGTCGGGGGAGGCGAGGAGAAGATGCATATCTACCTCATTTATTGGGGCACGAGGGTTCTGGCGTTGTGGTCGAGGTTGGGCCAGGTGTAGCGAAGGTGCAGTTAGGAGATCGAATTGTTCTCGGGTGGATTAAAGGTAGCGGAATCGAGGCTGGAGGAGTGCAATATAAATGCTGTGATGGAACTTTGAATGCTGGTGCAGTCACTACTTTTAATGATTATGCGGTTGTCTCCGAAAATAGGTGTGTCAGAGTACCTGATGGCGTACCTATGGATATAGCGGCACTTTTTGGTTGCGCGGTGCTGACCGGTGCAGGAATTATAACGAATTCAGTTCGCCCAACTAAGGGTTCGTCTATTGTGATTTTTGGCCTTGGAGGTATTGGTTTAAGTGCACTTATGGGACTTGTTTTATTTGATTGCGAGATGGTCATTGCCGTAGATATTTCTGAAGATAAATTACGGCTCGCTGAGGAGTTTGGCGCGACACATACAATTAACGCTGCTGATTGTGATCCAGTACAGGCAATCCGTAACCTCACCGATGGACGGGGAGCAGATTACACAGTCGAAGCAGCTGGTCGGAGCGACACTATTGAAAAAGCATTTGATGCGGTGAGAAGGGGAGGCGGACTTTGTGTTTTCGCTTCCCATCCGTCCCAAGGGAGTCGTATATCGCTTGATCCTTTCGAGATGATTTGTGGAAAACAGATTATGGGAAGCTGGGGAGGCGGTAGTGACCCTGATCGTGATATCCCGATATATGCCGATCTTTATCTTAAAGGGAAACTTCCGTTGGATAAACTCATCACACTTAGGTACAGCCTTGAGGATGTGAACCAAGCTCTGGATGATCTTGAGCAAAATAAGGTGGTACGACCGCTCATTACAATCGATCCTACAATAGGAGACGTAAAATGAGCAACATAGACTCTCAGAGTAGAAGAACTGTCGTTGAGATTCAAAAGCTGGCCGATGCTGATAAGCGGATTGTTTTCGTTTCAGGTAATTTCAATACGCTTCATCCAGGCCACCTTCGTCTGCTTCGATTTGCTGCGGAATGTGGTGACTTGCTCGTGATTGGCGTCACCAACAATGATGCCGAGGGTGCGTTGGTTCCCGAAGAGCTCAGGCTCGATGGAATTAAAGCCATCAGCTTTGTGGACTATGCATTTACCTTGAGTACCGCGCCGGAAGTGTTTATACAGCAATTGAAGCCACAAGTCGTGGTCCGAGGCAAGGAGCACGAGGGGAATTTCAATGTCGAACAGTCGGTGGTTGAGAGCTATGGTGGTGAGCTTCTGTATAGTTCAGGGGAAATGCGGTTCTCTTCAGTCCATTTGCTAAAGCAGGAAATGCTTAAGTCGGATTTATCATCGATCATTAGGCCTATGGATTTCCCTGAAAGGCATGGTTTTACGATGGCCGATCTGCGCGCTACGGTTGATAAATTTAAGGGTTTTCGAGTTACAGTTTTGGGCGATCTCATTGTGGATGAATATATTGATTGTGATCCCCTTGGCATGTCACAGGAAGACCCGACGATTGTTGTCACGCCTATACAGAGCGAAAGTTTTTTGGGGGGTGCTGGCATTGTTGCCGCCCACGCACGAAGTATGGGAGCCGATGTACGATTTATCTCGATTTCGGGAAAGGATGCCCCTGCCGAGTTTGCGCGCGGTAGATTACTTGAGTATGGTGTGAGCGCAGAAGTATTCGAAGACGATAATCGTCCAACCACCCTGAAACAGCGCTATCGTGCAGCTGGCAAAACTTTACTGCGGGTCAGTCACTTGCGACAGCAAGCTGTTAGTCAGGAAATAGCGGGTAGAATACTAAATGCGGTTAAAGCAGTTTTGCCAACGACAGATATTTTGATTTTCTCCGACTTCAATTATGGGTGCCTGCCGCAATCGCTGGTGGACGAGATAGTGGATGCGTGCAGGTCTCAAAAAGTTTTGATGGTTGGGGATAGCCAGTCGTCGTCGCAGGTAGGCGATGTTTCCCGCTTCAAGGATATGATGCTGCTAACACCGACAGAGAGAGAAGCTCGGCTTTCTTTGGGCGATTTCAGCTCCGGGCTGGTTGTAATTGCTGAGAAACTGCGAAAGAAATCTCGTGCTAAAAACATCATAGTAACGCTCGGTGCAGAGGGGCTACTCGCCCATGCTGCACCAAAAACTAATGATGAATGGCCATCTGATCGGCTACCTGCTTTTAATGGGGCTCCCAAGGATTCTGCTGGCGCAGGAGACAGCCTGCTGGCCTGCTGTTCGCTGTCACTGGCTGTGGGCGCAGACATTTGGCAGAGTATGTATCTGGGTTCTATCGCTGCGGCGTGTCAGGTAAGTAGGGTCGGAAATATTCCCTTGTCGCCGCGCGATATTGCGTTAGAACTGGCTGATTGACCATGCGCGCACTCCTACTTGCTGCTGGCCTAGGAACACGTCTTAGGCCGATTACGGACACTACTCCTAAATGCTTAGTCCCAATCAGTGGAACCCCTTTGCTTCAAATATGGTTAGAGCGTTTAACTGAGGCTGGTATTGGACCGTTCCTGATTAATACGCATTATTTAGTGGAGCAGGTCACTGCGTTTGTTGAAGAAAGCCATTTTCGGAAAAAAATTCAACTAGTTCACGAGAAAGATTTGCGTGGTACTGCTGGAACTTTGATTGAGAATTTAGATTTTTTCCAGGGTGAAGACGCATTATTGATTCACGCGGATAATTACTGCTTGGCAGATATTGGGGCATTTGAGCATGCACATATTAATCGTCCACAAGGCTGTGTGATGACAATGATGACGTTTCGTTCCGACGAGCCTTCATCTTGCGGTATAGTTGAGGTTGATGAGGCTGGAGTTGTCATTGGATTTCATGAGAAAGTGGAGAACCCCCCGGGTAATCTTGCCAATGGAGCTGTATACATTCTTTCTGCAGCATTACTAAAAAAAATGGGAACCGAATTAAAGCATATAACGGATTTCAGTACAGAAGTGTTACATCGGTTTGAGGGGCAAATTTTCAGTCACGAAATTTCAGATGTGTTCCTGGATGTAGGTACACCCGATAGATATGCAAAAGCCAATAGAGTAGGGCAAACCAAAATTTGAAAGATTATGTTGTGGGTCAGGTTAGGGACATTATACGAGGCGGACATTCAGTTTTCGCCAGAAAAATAAAACGTATTTTGATGATTATTTTAAAATCACCTTCCTATGTTATGGCAGTCCCCATTGTGCTAGCTCTTCGCATTATAAGGCCGTGGTTGATTGTGAGATTAGGTGGTTTGATAAGTTCAAGAATAGGACACTTTGCAGGCAATACTGAGTTACATTTATGTGAGTATGATGGGGGAGTCAATCGGCCTGAGCGGCGCCATATTGATATCTTTTATTTTGCTACCTGGCCAATTTGTAATCAACAACTAGCGAAAATGTGGAAAAGAACTCTTCGTGTTTGGCCGGCTTGGATTTTGGCGCCAATTGCCCGAATAAATCAGCTGATTCCAGGAGGGGCTGTTCATGAAGCCTGCAATACTTTAAATGATCGTGATGTACATAATCTCTTGGACGAAATCTCTCCGCACCTTGACTTTACAGCCCAAGAGGAAGCAAAAGGGCAAGCCAACTTACAATTGATGGGAATTCCACTAGGATCACCATTCGTTTGCCTTACTGCCCGTGACAGCGCGTATTTGGAGAGTCATATTAAAGGTGCTGATTTCAGGTATCACAACTATCGTGATGTTGATGTGCAAAACTACGTATTAGCCGCAGAGGAATTGGCCAGTCGTGGTTATTATGTGTTGCGAATGGGAAGTAAAGTTCATGCGTCAATAAATAGCGATCATCCTATGGTAATAGATTATGCTACCAACGGTATGCGTAGCGATTTTATGGATATTTATCTTGGTGCAAATTGCACCTTCTGTATTTCATGCGGTACAGGATTCGATGCAATACCAATTTTATTTCGAAGGCCAGTCGCCTTCGTTAATCATGTACCAATTGGGCTTTTGGTAACATGTCAAAAAAATACTCTAGCCATAACAAAACATCATGTAAGTAAAATAGATGGACGGGAGCTATCCCTGAGAGAAATCTTAAACAGCGACGTTGGACTTGCCTACTTATCTTCAGATTATGAATCAAAAGATATTAGGCTAATCGAAAATACACCTGAAGAAATTTGTGACCTTGTCATCGAAATGGACGAGCGCCTCAATGGAACTTGGCAGTCACATGAAGATGATGAGTTGTTACAACAGAAGTTCTGGAAAATTTTCCCTGTAGATGCGATAGATGTATATGAAGGAGTATCTCTTCATGGAGAGATTAGGAGTCATTTCGGCGCCTCATTTCTCCAAAATAACCGATGGTGGCTGGAGTGATAAAAACTAGCATGGTTATAATTTTCTGGGAATTTCAGAATCTCATTCTATGAAAATATTAGTTACTGGCGCAGATGGATTTATCAACGCCATCTTGCCGAAGCCCGTCACGAATGGGATAGTGGAGTGAATTCAGAGGCTCTCATCAGTAAATTTGACACTTTAATTGCATACTTGGAAGTGGCTAAATGATACAAGTTGAGCGCCCAATTGACGCTCCAAATCGATCCCGGGCATTATTTCTTGATCGTGACGGAGTCATTAATGTAAATTATGGCTATGTTCACCTCGTTAATAACTTTGAATTTATTGATGGTATCTTTGACTTAGTGCGCACTGCCCATGCAAATGATTTTAAAATCGTGGTAATCACCAACCAGTCAGGCATTGGACGTGGGCTGTATTCAGAACAACAGTTTCATCAGCTAACATCTTGGATGTGTAAAGAGTTCTTAAATGCGGGTGTACCAATCGAAAAAGTATATTTTTCACCCTACCATCCAACTGAAGGTTTAGGGAAATACAAAAAAAATGATTACTCACGTAAGCCAAATCCAGGAATGATTCTACAAGCTCAACATGAATTGGATTTAAATCTGAGTGATTCTATTTTGATTGGTGATAAAGACAGCGATATTCAGGCAGGTATGGCCGCGGGAATTGGGCTTAATATACTTTTTGACTATGAGCGGCCGCTAGAAAAAATCGCCCAGAAATCCCATGTAATTAACTCGCTGTGTGACGCATTACCATTTCTGAATAGCCATATCTAGTTGTCGCTATTAAAGTCAGACTACTAGTTTAGGTGGTGGATTTTAAGCCATCTTTCTTCGTAAATAACCGAAGTGGCTAAGGTATTCGTTATTGTTATTGTTATGTTGCATTAGATTAAACAGAATAAACACGAGAGATTAGCCAAATGTCAAAAACAATACGATCTCAATGGATGGAGCTGATTACTTTAACCGCTCTCTCCTTATTAAACGACTAAGTCGCCAGGATTATCACATGCACGCTTTTGTAGTTTTCAAGTTATTCAATTCCGCTGATTTTAAGGTTTCTTTATGATTCCTTTCGGCAAAGAAAGTATCAATTACGGGCGGCAAGATATAAATCAAGCCGACATTGATGCAGTAATTAAAGTATTGCATTCAGACTTTCTAACCCAAGGGCCAACGGTTCCTGTCTTTGAAAAAGCTGTTTCCGCATACTGTGGTTCGGAATATGCGGTGGCTGTGAATAGTGCCACAAGCGCGTTACATATTGCGTGTCTGGCATTAGGTGTCGGCAAGGGTGATATTGTTTGGACTTCGCCAAATACCTTTGTGGCTAGCGCCAACTGTGCCTTGTACTGTGGCGCAACTGTGGATTTTATTGATATAGATGTGCATACTTTTAATCTAAGCGTTGAGCGGTTGGCAGAAAAGCTAGCCGTCGCTAAAAAGAATGGCCAATTACCAAAAGTCGTTATTCCTGTGCATATGTGTGGCCAATCTTGTGATATGGCGGGTATTCGTTCGCTGAGCGATCTATATGGTTTTAAAATTATCGAAGATGCCTCACACGGAATTGGAGGGAGATACAAGAATCAACCCATTGGCAGTTGTCAATACAGTGATATAACGGTTTTTAGTTTTCATCCAGTTAAAATTATCACGACTGGTGAGGGTGGTATGGCTGTTACTAATGAGCCAGCGCTAGCTAAGCGTTTAAATTTATTTAGGAGTCATGGGATTAGCAGTGCATCAATAGATATGGATGCCCGCCCAGCAAAAGAAATCTGGAATTACCAGCAAATTGATCTGGGTTTTAATTACCGAATGACTGATATACAGGCAGCATTGGGGTTGAGCCAAATGCAGAGGCTTGACAGTTTTGTGGAAGGCCGTCATCAGGTAGCCACGCGCTATAATAAGCTGTTATCACCGTTGCCACTAGTAACACCTTGGCAGCATGCAGACAGTTACTCCGCTTACCACCTTTACGTTATTCGGTTGAAGTTGGATGAAGTTCAAAAAACGCAGCGGCAGGTATATGAAGCAATTTATTCAGCGGGAATACTTGTTAATATCCATTATATACCAGTATATCTTCAGCCTTACTATGCGGAAATGGGTTTCGGTCGTGGTTATTGCCCACAAGCGGAAAGGTATTACTCTGAGGCCATTAGTATTCCATTGTATCCGGGATTGACGCAAGTACAGCAAGGTCGAGTTGTGGCGGTAATTAGTGAGGCTATAGGCGCGTGAATATAGCCGTCATTCCGGCCAGAGGTGGGAGTAAGCGAATTCCCCATAAAAACATAAAGGAATTTTGTGGTAAGCCCATGATCGCTTACGCGATATCCGCAGCTAAGGAATCATGCCTTTTTGATCATATCGTTGTTTCTACTGACGACGAAGATATTGCCAAAATTGCAAGAGCCTGGGGTGCTGAAACACCTTTCCTCCGTCCAATATACTTGTCAGATGATCAAACCAAGACTGTGCCTGTTATCAGTCATGCAATCACAGCCTGTCGTCTACTAGGTTGGTCATTCCAAAATGTTTGCTGTATCTATCCTGGAGTCCCGTTTATTCAGGGTGATGATTTGAGAGAGGCGCTTTCACGCATGGATACTAGCGAGGTCGAATACTGCTTTCCGGTCACGGAATATCCGTCTAGCATTTGGCGATCACTCAGGCTCTTGAGCACAGGGGTAACACAACCGGTTTATCCGGAATTCTCGTTAACAAGAACGCAGGATTTAGAACCGGCCTACTATGACGCGGGCCAGTTCTACTGGGCTAAGTCTGAGACTTGGTTAACAAACTCGAATATACACTCTAGTGGCGTAGGGCACGTAATCCCAAATTGGCGTGTTGTTGATATTGATACGCAGGATGATTGGAAACGGGCCGAGCTTATTTACCGCGCCTCTAAAATAACAATATAACTTTTTTGAAATTTGGAGATGACAATGGCATTTAAAACTGAGCAAGAAAAATTCTGGGCCGGTGATTTTGGGGATGCTTACATAGATAGGAATCAGGGAGACAAGCTGCTCGCCTCTAACTTAAATATGTGGGTCAATATGCTTAAGAACGCCAAAAAGCTAGATAGTTGTATTGAGTTTGGTGCGAATATTGGAATGAACCTTAAGGCCTTAAAACTACTCCATCCCGAACAGGATCAATTCGGAATCGAGATTAATAGCGACGCTGCGATTGAACTTGAGAAGGTGATCCCCGCATCTAACGTTTTTAAGTCATCTATTTTCGACTTCGAACCATACAGAACGTTTGATTTAAGTTTTATCAAGGGTGTCCTTATACATATCAATCCTGATGAGTTGCAAAATGTCTATGAAAAACTTGTTGCTAGCTGTGGAAAATATTTATTGGTCGCAGAATATTATAACCCTTCACCAGTTGCTATACCTTATAGAGGACACAGTGATCGGTTGTTTAAGCGTGACTTCGCTGGTGAAATTATGGAGCTTCATCCAGAGATGAAACTAATTGATTACGGCTTTAGTTACAGACATGACCCTGTGTTCCCGCAAGATGACATTACTTGGTTTCTTATGGAGAAAGGAGAGTAAGATGCTTTCATACTGTATTCAATGTGTAATGCCTGATACTAAGCCTGACCTTCATTTGGACGAAAATGGTGTGTGTAATGCATGTCGCAACTATGAGGATCGGGAACAGATAGATTGGGCTGATAGAGGCGAAGAGCTTAAGAAGTTACTGGATAAGTATCGGAATGTAGATGGTTCGAATTGGGATTGTATTGTTCCAGTCAGTGGCGGAAAGGACAGCACTTACCAAGTAATAAGAATGCTTCAGCTTGGATTGAGACCGCTGGCGGTAACCTCTACTACGTGTGACCTCGCGGGGCTAGGCCGAGAGAACCTTGATAATTTGAAGAGGCTAGGAGTCGATCATGTTGAGATGTCTCCTAATCCCCTAATCAGGGCCAAGTTAAATAGCATTGGACTCAAACAAGTTGGGGATATCTCATGGCCTGAACACGTTGGTATTTTTACTATACCTGTTCGAGCCGCAGTGCAGTTCAATGTACCTTTATTAATTTGGGGTGAGAACTCACAGAACGAATATGGAGGCCCAGCTGCTGCGGCCGGGGGCAGCGTGCTCAATCGGCGTTGGCTTGAAGAATTTGGCGGAATGTTGGGTCTGCGGGTTTCTGATATGGTGGGGACTAATGGCATCGAGGCGCATCATTTAATTCCTTACAGTTATCCTAGTGATGAAGAGCTCAAAAGAGTGGGTGTGACGGGACTATTTTTAGGGCATTACTTGCCATGGGATGGGTTGTCGAATAGCTTAATAGCGCAAGCCAATGGATTTAAAGTATATGATGATATTGTGGAAGGTTCTATGGTCAATTATGAGAACCTAGATAATCACCAGACTGGAATCCATGATTATTTCAAGTTTTTGAAGTTTGGTTTCGGTCGTGCTACCGATATAGCTTGTGTTCATATAAGACGGTCTCGCCTTTCGCGTCAAGATGGAATAGAGATAGTGAAACGACATGACGGAAAGTTTCCGTGGGAGTATTTGGGTAAGTCACTGAATGACATCTTGCGCCCACTGGAAATTTCTGTAGATGAATTTGTAAAAATTTGTGATAAATTTACTAACAAGAAAATATTTAAACGTGATTCAGATGGCAAATTAATTAAAGATTCTAATGGCAATCTTTCTAAGATAAATGATGATAATTTATGAAGGTCGGAATAATTGATTATGGCATAGGTAATCTGGGATCGGTGATGAGAGGGGTTGAAGCCGCGGGTGGCCAGCCTATATTACTTGATAGATCAAAAGCTATAAGCAGTGTTGATCGCTATATATTACCTGGAGTGGGAAATTTTTCTGATTGTGCCAAATTATTAGATAAAGGTGAGTGGACTAAATCTTTACAAGATCAAGTGTTGGGCGAAGGAAAGCCAATTTTGGGTATTTGTTTGGGCATGCAATTGTTAGCCAGTTATGGTGTTGAGGGTGCCGATGATGAGGTAACACCCGGGCTTGGTCTAATACCCGGTCGGGTAGAGGGTTTGCGTGATTTAGGTTGTAAATTACGCGTGCCACACGTTGGTTGGAATGAGATCAGGTGTGTTTCTAAGTCAAGAGGGATTTTTGAGAGTATTCCTGATGAAACTGATTTCTACTTTGTCCATAGCTATGCTTTTGTTCCAGAAGATCCGAAACATATCCTTGCTGTGGCTGAATATGGCATTGCTGTGACAGCGGCAGTCAGATTGAATTCTACCTGGGGAGTTCAATTCCATCCTGAAAAGAGCTCTCGAGCGGGATTTCGCCTGCTCCAAAATTTTTTGGAAGCTCCATCATGCTAAAAGTACGGATTATTCCCACACTACTGTGGAAACAATTTGGTCTAGTTAAGGGAGCCGAATTTGATAGCTGGCGAAGGGTAGGACCTGTATTACCTGCAATCAAGGTATACAATCAGCGTGAAGTAGACGAGCTTATTTTGGTCGATATCACTGCGCATGAATCAGGCGATGATCTTGACTATGAATCAATCGAAGATTTCGCACAAGACTGCTTTGTCCCTTTTACCGTTGGCGGTGGAATCACAACAGTAGAACAGGTGCAAAGGCTGTTAAATGTCGGCGCCGATAAGATTTGTTTAAACACTTCATCTTACGCTACACCAGAGTTAGTCAGTGAGATTGCAAAGTTGCATGGAGCTCAATGCGTAACAGCAAGTATAGACGTGAGGCAAGTTGATGATGGATGGCGCTGCTTTAGCCATGCAGGTAAGCATTCTACTGGTCACGATGTTATAGACTGGGCACGTGAGATGGTTGACCGCGGCGCAGGCGAAATTTTAATTACTTCTATTGATAGAGATGGTACTTATAAAGGGTATGATTTATCCTTAATAGAAGCTGTAGTTCAAGCTGTAGATATCCCAGTTATAGCCTCGGGCGGCGCGAGTAATTATCAGGATATGATCGACGCGGTGTTGAAGGCTGGGGCTTCGGCAGTTGCAGCTGCGAGTATTTTCCATTTCACTGAACAGACGCCTGCCGAAGCAAAAATGGCACTACATAATGCGGGAATTCCGACAAGGCGAGCTTATAAGAATCCTGGTTGACATCACTTAGCTGAGGTCTCTACTTCTAAATATACCGCCTGTTAATAGATGTTCTAGTCCATTTACAGCTAATATTTTTGTCTTTATTGCAAATATTAATTTATTGATCTGGGTGAAACTCGTTAACGACGAAAATTGGATATGCAAGGGTTAATTTTTCATGTTTGATTATAAAAAATTGATGAAATGACTGTAGTTTTTAGAGTCGACGCTTCTGTGGCTATTGGATCTGGGCATGTGATGCGATGCCTGACATTAGCTAACGCGTTAACTGAGAAAGGAATGGTATGCCTTTTTATATGTCGAGAGCATGAAGGAAATTTGATTTCTAAAATTTTAGATGAGGGTTATAAGGTGCAACGCCTAACTAATGATGATTCAGGAAAAAATCAAATAGTAGGTGATAATTTCTATAATGGTTGGCTGGGTGCTGGGCAATTAGATGATGCTTCCGAAAGTATTGAGATAATAAAAGGTAGTGAATGTGAGTGGTTAATAGTTGATCATTATGGATTGGATATCATATGGGAATCAAAGCTAAGGGATCATTGCAATAAATTAATGGTCGTTGATGATCTTGCAAACCGGAGTCATCTATGTAACTTGTTGTTGGACCAGAATCTGGGCAGGGATTTTGAGGACTACTCGAATCTTGTTCCTGACTATTGCTCTGTCCTTCTTGGGCCCATGTATGCCTTGGTTCGCGAGGAGTTTTCGGCTCTGCGCGAAAGGAGCTTAAGTCGTAGGGAAAAGTATAAGCTTAAAAATATTTTGATCACCATGGGCGGTATCGACAAGATAAATGCAACTGGTCGGGTACTTGATGCTTTGACAGCCTGTATGCTTCCTGATGACTGCGTAATCACCATTGTAATGGGTCAGGAAGCTGTCTGGCTTTCGCAAATCCAAATTGCTGCTGAGAACTCATCATTAAATACTCGAATTGTTATTAATGCCAACAATATGGGGGAATTGATGTTGCAGGCCGACCTTTGTATTGGTGCTGCGGGGAGTACCTCATGGGAGAGGTGTGCTATGGGGCTTCCAAGTATTTTATTGTGTGTGGCGGACAATCAGAAATCCGGTCTCGATGCTTTATCAAAGACAGGTGCAGTTTTAACTATGGACCTAACAGGAAAAAGTATAAAACCTACAGAGCTAAATAAGAAAATTACTGAAATATCTGCTGGTAGTTATGAAATGGTTAGGAAGGCGTCACTGATTACTGACGGTATGGGCTGCCATAAAATTATTAATATAATGGAGTTATGAATTGCTCGCTTCTCAATATAAAAAATATCTCCGAACAATGGATCAACACGATTTAGACATAGTTCTTCATTGGCGAAACCATCCAACGATTCGTGATTTTATGCTTACTCAACACAAAATTTCTCAAGATGAACATCGAAATTGGTTTCAAAAAGCGTCTATTAGTCCTGATATAAAATTGCTTATATTTGAAATAGACTCAATTCCTTTAGGATTTTTAAATTTCACAAAAAAAGCCGAAAGTTTTGTTGCTGATTGGGGTTTTTATGTTTCCCCTGATGCTCCAAAAGGTACCGGCACTCAACTTGGCCATGCGGGGCTTGAATATGGTTTTGCTGAACTTCATTTACATAAACTCTGCGGACAGGCGTTAAGCTATAACTTAAATTCTATTCGGTTCCATAAAAAGCTTGGTTTTCTTCAGGAAGGCTTGTTGCGTGAGCAGTATTGTGATGGTCAGCAGTATCACGATATTCTCCATTTTGGCTTTTTGGCATCGGAATGGGAGCTGAATCAATGAAAAAAACTATATCCTCTAACCCTAGTATCAATATAGCCGGTCGCCGTATAGCCATAGACACTCCTCCATACATAATCGCCGAACTATCAGCGAATCACAATGGGGATTTTGATACAGCCCTAAAAATTATCGAGGAAGCAAAAAGGGCAGGTGCTGATGCTGTTAAGTTACAGACTTATACACCAGACACAATTACGCTTAACTCAGATTCGGAGGAGTTTACTATCCGTGGTGGTCTTTGGGATGGTCGGTCGCTCTATGAGCTATATAGAGAGGCGCATATGCCGTGGGATTGGCACAAGCCTCTTTTCGAGCATGCGCGCAAGTTTGAAATCACTCTTTTCAGCTCCCCGTTTGACAGCACCGCTGTTGACTTACTAGAAGATCTCAATGCTCCAGCATATAAAATTGCATCCTTTGAGGCTGTTGATCTTGCACTCATTAAATATGTTGCGAGCACAGGCAAGCCAATGATTATTTCAACTGGAATGGCAGATGTCGATGAGATTAAGGAGGCTATAGAGGCAGCTCACGAGGGAGGTGCAAAAGAACTCGCTATTCTTCACTGTGTCAGCGGCTATCCCGCCCCTGCTGAAGATTACAATCTAAATGTAATACCGGATATGATTAAAAGATTTGGTCTGGTTACCGGGTTGTCTGACCATACACTCGACAATACTACCGCCATTGGAAGTGTTGCGCTTGGAGCATCAATAATAGAAAAGCATTTCACATTGGATCGGAATGGAGGTGGACCAGATGATAGTTTCTCTCTTGAACCTCACGATTTAGCTGCTTTATGTCGAGATTCAAAGACAGTATGGAACTCAATCGGCAGCGTAGATTATGGTATGAAATCTTGTGAAAAAGGTAATGTCCAATTCAGGAGATCGTTATATTTTGTCAAGAACATGTCATGTGGGGATATTGTTACCGAGGAATCAGTTAAAAGCGTGAGACCTGGTTATGGGTTACCCCCTAAGCATCTTAGCCATGTAATTGGGAGGACAGTCACGAGCGATATTAAGTTCGGTGACCCTGTCACGACTAAAGTCTTAGCATAAAATAATAAGCCAATGTTGCGAAGTAGAATGTAGCGGTTTTATTGTTTATTTAGTCAGTTTGATTTATCAGTGATGGAGTTTCTTCACATGTCTAAAGTACCTCGTTATTTAATTACTAGCGCCGACGAATTATTATGGAAATTTGATCGACCAGTTATTTTTTTAGGTGAATGGTGCCGACGCTTTGATCGAAAACATATTTGGCAAGATATGGATGCTGTTGTTGCAAGACCTTACGGCTTAGGACAAGTACAAAAAGACATTGATCATGCAGAAGCACGTGATTTCGAAGATAGATTGATCGCAGAGTTATGTCTGATACTTAATCAGCACCATGATATTCAGCATGGAGAGAGATTTTGGCGGATAGTTTTGGGTCATTGGGTTCGCAGATATGTGAATGTCATGTTGAACCGCGTCAAAACCTTAGAGAAGTGTTGTCAGGAGCATGCTCTTTCGGGTACTGCGGTATTCAATAATGATGAATATGCTCTTGGAACACTAGACTCTGGTTCTGCAATTTGGGCTTTCAATGATGATCGGTGGAATATTGCGTTAACTGCACGTTTATTAAATTTACTAGACGTGGCGAAGTGCCCAGTAGAGTCTATTCCGGGTTGCAAGTCAGCAGGATTCCGTTTCAATCTATTGTTGGGAACTGTTACTTTACGAAAGCGTTTTCTCAGGTGGGGGCGTCGACAGCTCTCAACATTGTTAAGTTTATTGTCTAGAGAAAGTGACGCTTTTATTTTTAATAGCTACTTGCCAAAGAGAGTAGAGATAAAGTTGCAACTGTCTTTGGGTCAGGTTCCACAGTTATGGGCTTCTCCAAAGATTGAAGTCTCATGCAAGTATGACGGTGAGCTTCGGGCTATCTTAGCGAAGAAGATTGAAAGAAACTCGGGTAATAATCTCGAGGATATTTTGTTTGCAATGGTGTTTGAATTACTACCCGTCTGCTTTTTAGAGGGACTTGATCAATTGACGTTGCTCGCGAAACAACAGTCTTGGCCAAAGCATCCAAAATTTATTTTTACTAGTAATAGTTTCGACGAAGATGACGTATTTAAGTTATGGGCAGCGACTCAAACTGAGGCTGGAACGAAATATATTGTGGGTCAGCATGGAAACAATTATGGGACGTATCGCTATATGTTACCTTCTGTCGAGGAAGCAACCTCGGATAAATTTTTGACATGGGGGTGGGACGATGGGTTGCCCGCACACACCCCTACTTTTATATTTAAAATGGCGGACGTTAAAGGAAAAATATATTTTCCAAAAGGGGGTTTGCTATTAATTCAGGATATGTATTATCACAGAATTGATACTTGGGATCGAACCGCAGAGCATGTGAAATACTTTGAGGATCAAGTCGAATTTGTCAAAAGTCTGTCGAACGACCCGCTTGATGATTTGACTGTAAGGCTTCATGGATCATATCGGCATACTAATCCATTTGAAAAGGAGGCTTGGCATCAAAGTAATCCGACGGTAAAAGTCGATACAGGTAACGTTAATATTCGGGAGCTAATTGGTGGGAGTAGATTGGTAGTACATGCTTTTGACTCAACTGGCATTTTGGAAACGCTGTCACAAGATATCCCAACCCTTGCATTTTGGGCGAACGGACTCGATCATTTGCGTGAAAGCGCTAAGCCCTATTATCAGTTATTGGTTGATGTAGGTATTGTTCACTTAACGCCGGAATCTGCTGCCCAGAAGGTAAATGAAATTTGGGCTGATATTGATAGTTGGTGGGAGCAAAGCGAAGTACAAGTGGCTAGAAATATCTTCTGTGAAAGGTACGCAAAGGTAAGTGAAAATTCTGTGCGGGATTTAAAAGACGTGTTAACGGCCAGCAGCCAGTGAAGATTTGCTTCTATACTGAAAATTACTATAAAGGGGGTTTAGACACCTTCTTAATTAATCTTTTTAACGCGTGGCCGGATGAAAAAGATGAGTTAACTCTGGTGTGCAATGAATCACATGCAGGACTTGCGACCATTGACGAAAAAACTCTTCGGCCGGTCAAGATCGAAAAGTATCGTCGATTATTTACGCACCTTATTATTCAGGGGCAGAGTTCTTTCGCGTGGAGTCGCTTTTTTCCAGCCCGAAGATTGTTTGAGCTAGCTTTTAGATTGCTGCAGTACCCGATTCTTTTCCCCTGGTATGTGGTGACTCTTACGATCTTTTTTTTGCGGACCGACTATGATCGATTGATGGTCGTGAATGGCGGCTACCCTGCTAGTCTACTTTGTCGAAGTGCTGTTATCGCATGGTGGCTTGCGGGTAAGCGGCCACTTGCCGTGCTGAATTTTCATAATTCAACAACAAGTCCATCGTGGTATTACAGTTTTGTTGAAAATATTATCGATCGTTT
>Ga0209495_1000339_pt1 | contig 37758 bp, 35 predicted proteins | sample EN1Hudsemesocosm_FD_184629 | JGI IMG/M metagenome (GOLD analysis project Ga0209495, IMG submission 184629) | Methane-oxidizing microbial communities from mesocosms in the Hudson Canyon - EN1E Hudson Canyon (SPAdes) (version 2) | ecosystem: Environmental > Aquatic > Marine > Cold seeps | place... | reverse complement strand
TTTACAGCCTTACTATCAACAACTTGGTTTTAAACAAGGCGACTTTCCTGTGTCTGAACACTTTTACCAACACGCTTTAACACTGCCATTGTTTCCAAGTTTAACGGATGAAGAACAAACAAAAGTCATTGATACGCTACGGGAGATATTGGTGTGAATATTGCCATCATTCCTGCACGTGGCGGTAGCAAGCGAATTCCGGGTAAAAACATCAAATTATTTGCCGGTAAGCCGCTTATTGCCTATTCAATCGAAGCGGCTAAAGCGTCAGGTCTGTTTGATAAAATCATCATATCCACTGACAGTGAAGAGGTTGCTGATGTAGCAAAAGCCTTTGGAGCTGATGTGCCTTTTATTCGCCCAGAAACATTATCAAATGATGTGGTAGGTACTCGACCAGTGACCAATCATGCCATCAAGTTTTGTATTGAAAACTTTTATAAACCTGAATTCTGTTGTTGTATCTACGCCACAGCGCCGTTTTTAGATGCTCAATATCTGCAACAAGGGTTGGATTCACTTAAACAACATAGCGAAAAGTCTTTTGCTTTTTCAGTCACTAGTTTTCCTTTTCCAGTACAACGGGCACTGATAAAATCAGCGGCCGGTGTGTCGCCCATGTTTCCTGAAAGCATCGGTAAACGTTCCCAAGACTTAGAAGAAGCCTATCATGATGCAGGCCAGTTTTATTGGGGTAAAACCGATGATTATTTATCCAATCAAAAGATTTTTAGTCACCACAGCTTGTCAGTCATTTTACCACGGCACTTAGTGCAGGATATCGATACACCAGAAGATTGGCAGCGAGCAGAACTAATGTATCAAGCTTACGTTCAGGGGCAAAAAAGTGAGTGAAATTCTAGACTCTAAAACTGAAAAAGTATTGTTGATCAGGATGTTAAGTTCGGCAGATGTGTGTGCCATTGGACTTCCGGTATTGCGCTACTTTCAAAAAAACAATCCAAACGCAGAGATTCATTTTTTGACCTTCGGAGATGGGGCTGAGTTAATTAAAATAGCCGAGCCGAGTGTGTTTATTCATCATGTGACTCAGCAGCAGTGGCCAGACGATTTCTTCCTTGCCATGGAATCATTCTTGGGACTCGCCGAGGAAATCATTGGTGAAAACTACAGTCAAATTGTCAACTTAGATACCACTTTTATGCCGTGCTTTTTGACACGTTTTTTAGCCGATGCTGGTGAGCCTGTCAGTGGTAATTATTTGAACATGTCGGTTCAAAAATTATTGGAACAAGTTCAAGACCAAAGTTTACAAGCTGATTATGTTAATTCAAGCCAAGCTTTTATGGCCAGTTCATTTACCAACATGCACAAGTGGCATGGTCGCTGGTGGCAATATGATGTTGAAGGCGAAGGTGGATATCCGGAATTTTATTTAACTAAATGTTGTGGATTAGTGGTTGATAAATTGGATCAGGCCATCGATGTTGGTATTGATAAACGACTGGCTAAAAAAGCTAAATCCAATAAAGTGATTGGTTTGTGTCTTGGTCAATCTGACGATGGCTACCTCTATCCTTATGCAAGTCGTTTAAAAAAGCTTTTAGAACAAAAAGGCTTTGTTGTTTGGGATGATAGGGATGCTAAAGAAGATATTCGTTCACTATTGAAAATGCTTAAAGCCAGTGACTTAATGGTGTGTAAACCAAGTGGTCATCGCTGGTATGCACAAGCGGTTGATTGTCCAACCTTGATGATAAGTGGCACCAGCGAGCCTGCTTTGTTAATGCCAGAATTTGGCACGGATCCAGTAACTGCGTGTATGCAACATGGCGCTAATCCAAACAATATTGCTACGTTAGAATGTAACTGCGATAAAGCAGAAGATTTAGTGGAAAGTATTGAGTCGATTTTCGTTCACCTTGAGGAACAGCAAGATGAATGAAATAAAACTTGGCGACCGCAGTATCGGCGCAAATTTCCCGCCTTTTATCATAGCGGAGTTAAGTGGTAACCATAATCAGCAGTTAGACTTAGCGATGGAGATGGTGGAAGCTGCGGCTAAAGCCGGTGCTCACGCGGTAAAATTGCAAACATTTACCGCTGATAGCATGACGTTAGACGTAGACAACGAGCATTTTGTCATTCAAGAAAAAGACAGTTTATGGCACGGTGAGTCGTTACATGCTTTGTATCAAAAAGCGGCCACGCCATACGAGTGGCATCAACCTCTGTTTGATAAAGCCAAGTCTTTAGGTATGTTGGCCTTTAGTTCCCCCTTTGATGAACAAGCAGTAGATTTCCTCGATGATTTGAACGTACCTTGTTTTAAAATAGCCTCTTTCGAATTGACCGACTTACCGCTTATTCGTAAAGCAGCAAGTAAAAGAAAACCATTGATTATGTCTACTGGCATGGCAAGTTTAACTGAGATTGAACAAGCCGTGAACGTGGCCAAATTGGCAGGCTGTAACGATATTATTTTATTAAAATGCACCAGTACTTATCCAGCACAGCCAACCCAATCCAACATTGTGACTATCCCACATTTACGCGACGCCTTTGGTTGCCAAGTGGGTTTATCTGATCATACTGCTGGTGTTGGGGTGTCGGTTGCTGCCGTTGCGTTAGGCGCGACAGTGATTGAAAAACATTTTGTATTAGATAGAGATGCGGGTGGTGTAGATGCGGCTTTTTCGTTAGAGCCAGATGAACTAGCGTCTTTGGTGTTAGAAACTAAAAGAGCTCACCAAGCATTAGGGCAGGTCAAGTATGGTGGCACCCAAGCAGAAGAAAAATCCAAACAGTATCGCCGCTCAATTTATGTGAGTGAAGATATACAGCAGGGGCAAAAACTAAGCACGCAAAACCTACGAATAGTACGCCCCGCCTTTGGTTTAGCGCCTAAAAACTGGGATAACGTACTGGGTAAAGTCGCTAAACAAACACTGGCTAAAGGCACGCCGTTAGATTGGTCGATGTTTGAGTGCTAGTGTGAGTAATAGCTGATGCGAGTCGCGTTTCGAGTTGAAGGTGAGCCTGAAATAGGTTTAGGCCACGTTATGCGTTGTTTGGCGTTAGCACAAAGATTAGTGGCGAGTGGGCATCAAGTGTTTTTTTTTATGTCTCCGCGTTCAGAATATTTCTGTCGCAATCGAGCCGATTGGGTAGGAGATATTCTATGCATTTCCAATATTGATAATCAGCTAGAGCCCGAATGGTTAGGTAAGCAATGTACCGAGTTAAAGGTCAATTGGTTAGTGCTCGACGGATATCAGTTTGATCAAAACTACCGGCACACACTGCAATCCGATACATATAATCTCGCTGTTTTCGATGATATGAATAATAGCGGTGCGCTGTATGCTGACTTAGTGATTAATGGCGCGCCTAACGCGGCTTCACATAACTATCAAGTTACCGCACCTAATGCACTATTGGCCATCGGTCAGGACTACCAAGTATTAAGACAGGAATTCCTACAATCAGTCCATAATGAGTGGCAAGAACGTCAAAACTTAACCCTTATGTTTGGTGGTAGCGATCCTAAAAAACTGACGTTTAGCGTATTACAATCACTGCAAAAACTTAGCTCGAGTATACCAATCACCGTTATTACAGGTGCTGCTTATGATGGATTACAAGACTTAGTCGATTTAATCAAAACCAGTGCCTTGGATATTACTCATCTACATGACTGTCAAAATATGGCCTCTGTGTTGGTTAACACTAAATTAGCCTTATCCGCAGCAGGAGGAAGTCAGTTTGAGTTACTCGCTTGTGCGGTACCTGCAATGTTGGTGGTAGTGGCTGAAAATCAGAAAAATGCTAGCCAAGAAGCCGCTAATCAAGGTTGGTGTAAGGTTTTCAATGTCGATGATTTGAACGCTGATGAATTAGCCATGCAATGTATTTCTTTATGGCAGCAACCCGGGTTGTTAGGTCTGATGCATCAAAAGGCGTTAGAGTTTCCTGTAGTGGATGGCGCCAAAAATATCGTAAAACTTATGTCTGGGCAAAAACTCACAAGTGATCACACTCAATGAAAACCTCGATACCTGAACATGCCTTTGAACCGCTAAATAAAGCACAATTAGAACTTGTTTGGCAATGGCGCAACAGTCAGCGTATTAAACAAAATATGCATAATAATGCACAGGTAGAGTGGCAAGAGCACTGTGCATGGTTTGAAAAGTTTCAAACGGACCCTAGCCGTAAGTTTTATGTGTTTTTACAAAATCAGCGGGCAATTGGCGTGCTGAATTTTTCAGGCCTAAACACTCCTACACCAGAATGGGGCTGCTATTTAGGTGAGACCAATGTTTGGCCGGGCAGTGGCATTATTTTGGAATTAGCCGCTTTAGATTTTACCGCTAGTCACAGCCAGTTTAGTCACTTAATAGCACAAGTGTTGTCCTTTAATCATGGGGCAAATAAAATGCATAAAGTGTTTGAATATGAACAAGTTAATATTGAAAAAGGCGGTGAGCGAAACGGCTTACCTTTCGATATACTACATTACAGTTATGAACTTAAGCAGTGGCAACAAAATCGTGACAAAATACTCGCCAAGTTGCCGAAAAACATTGCACTGGCGGCTGCTCAAATTCAATTTTTAGGATAGGCATCAAAGTGAATTTAGAACAACAAATAAAACAAGCCATGCAACAAGTAGCAGAATTGAGTGATTGCACCTTAGTCGAGCCAATTGAGCCAAATACCTTGTTGCTTGAGTGTGGTTTAGACTCCCTTGGTTATGCCATGTTAGTGGCGCAACTAGAGGAAGACTTGGGATTTGACCCTTTTACTGAATTAGAAATCGATATTTACCCTAGTACCTTTACTGAGTTTTTAGCTATTTATCAGCAATGCGCTAACAACCAGTAGTTTTATTATGCAAAGCCTAGAACAGCAATTAAATAACCTACCCAAAACTGGGGTGATGATCTATGAAGGTGAAAGTTGTGCGGTGTCTGAATTGCTGAAAAAAGCAGGTGAAATTAGGCAACAAAACCCACAACTTCGTCAACGAGATATCGCCATTGGTTATACTAATTTAGCCGAATTTGTCACTGCGTTGATTGCGTTTGATGGCTGGTGCTCAGCAATATATTTATGTCCACCTAAGGTACCAACTCCTCAGAAAGAACTGATCAAATGGCCTCTAAGTGCTGATGTAGTGGTTGATAACTCAATTAGAAAACCGCTGGATCCTATTTCTTCTGACGTGCTGCAAACGACTTGGTACATGGCGACATCTGGTACAACGGGTCAGCCAAAATGGTTTGCCCACTCATTTTCATCTTTGTCCATTAGCACTAAACACAGTCAAAAATTGCAAGCTTTGTGCTGGGCTTTATTATACCAACCCTTTAGGTTTGCAGGCTTACAAGTGGTATTACAGGCATTACTAAGTTGTGCTGATTTAGTGGATGCTGCTGATTACGAGCCTCTCGCTTTGATGGCTCGATTGAAACACCATAAGGTGACGGCAATTTCTGCCACGCCAAGTTTGTGGCGACAACTGCTTATGACAGGACAGTTGGCTGAGACCAATCTTAAGCATATAACTTTAGGTGGTGAGATCGCCGACCAAAGTGTTTTAGCTAAATTAAGCCGATTATTCCCCAAGGCAAAATTACGCCACATTTACGCCTCTACAGAAACTGGAGTGGGGCTAGTTGTCAGTGACGGATTGGCTGGTTTCCCTGCTCAATGGCTTGGAGACTCAAGCCTGCCGGTTGTTTTAAAAGTGTCAGATAAACAACACTTATTGGTTAAACCAAGTTTTCACGTTTGTCATTCATTAACAGCACAAACCGATAAACAAGGTTATGTAGACACTCAAGATACAGTCGAAATCAAAGATAATAGAGTGCTGTTTATGGGGCGATCTACAGGTACGATAAATGTAGGTGGCAATAAAGTGCACCCAGAGAAAGTTGAGCAAGTATTATTACAATGCCCTGATATTAACCAAGCCAAAGTGTACGCTAAAAAAAGTGCTCTGATGGGGGCGTTGGTGGTAGCAGACATTACTATTATTGATAATGACGATCAGCAACAAGTTAAGCAGCAGGTTTTGAAAATATGCAAAAATCAATTGCAACGCTTTGAAATACCTACCAAAATCAACGTAGTGAATGATATTGCCCATGATCCGAGCGGCAAGATAAATAGAAAATCAAACGGGAAGCAACAGCATGACTGATTACGTTGTAGTAACAGGTGCAAGCAAAGGTTTGGGTTTGGCCATTTGCCAACAAGCGGCAGAGCAGGGGTATGCTGTCATAGCCATTGCGAGACAACTTTCTGAACCTTTTAAAAAATTACAACAAAGTTTCCCTGAATTAGTTAATTTTCATGCAGCGGATTTAGCAGACTTAGATGCCTTATCCGATTTGTGTAAACATCTTATTAAACAATATGGACGCCCTTACGCACTGGTGAATAACGCCGCCGCTGGACATGATGGTGTGCTGGCGACCATGCCTAATTCTGCGATTGATCATTTAATGCGCTTAAATATCCAAGCACCTATTCTGATGAGTAAGTATTTAGTACGTTCGATGTTGTTGAATCGGAAAGGACGGATCATCAATATCTCATCTATTATAGCTAAAACCGGTTTTAATGGACTCAGTGTGTATGCTGCCAGTAAGGCCGCTATGGAAGGCTTTAGCCACTCTTTAGCCCGTGAAGTAGGTAAGGCTGGCATTACCGTTAATTGTGTCGCTCCTGGCTACATGCAAACCGACATGACCAGTAGTTTGCAGGGAGAGAAGTTAGAAAGTGTTAAGCGTCGTAGTCCACTAGGTAAATTAGCCACAGTAGACGATGCAGCGGCTATGGTGATCTATCTATTGAGTGATAAAGCGTCGGCTATCACAGGTACGGTTATGACGGTGGATGCCGGTAGTACCGCTTAAATATTCAAAGCAGGCGAGATTAAAGTCGATACAGTGCTAGCCGATAAAAAGCTATCAACAAAGTTAGATACCTATATTTAAAGAAGAGCAAAATATGCAGAGACATTTTAACCAAACAACTACCGCTGTGATATTTGGCGCAAGTTTGTCTGGTCGTTCTGCATTATCTGATATATCTGAACAATATGAAGTGCTTGCATTCGTCGACAACGACGTTAAGAAACACGGCGTCAACATTCAAAATATCCCCATCATTTCTCCGTCGGAAATAGCAGAACTGAACCCAGATAAAATTTTGATTGCGAGTGAGTTTTTTGAGCAAATACAGCAACAATTGGAACAGTTAGTTCCGCAAATAGTGGTCGAAGTGTTGCCTGCAAGACTGATTAAACCAATACAGCTTAAAAACTCTCATCGACAAGGTCAAACCGCAGTGGACTTGCTGTTAATGTTGTCGGAGAATTTAAAATCACACGATGTACCTCATTACATTGATGCTGGTACTTTACTTGGTGTGTATAGAGATAACGCACTCATTCCTTGGGATGATGATTTGGATTTTTCTGTGAATGCAGATCATTTAACACACACCATTCAAGTTTTAGAGCAACAATTACCTAAGATGTTAGAAATAACGGGTGTGACTTGGACCTTACACAAATATATTAACCAACAAACCTACGGCGCGGTGCCAATTGATGCAATTCGAGCACTTAAGTTACTCCCTGATAATGACTGTGAGTCCTTTCCTGGTATCGACTTTTTTGTTAAATATATCCAGGGGGAACATATGGATTATTGCTTAGCCTCCCGTGGATTTCGTATGCCTTCTCGCCATTTTAGTAACATGCAAAGCCATATGTTTTCTGGTGGTGAAGTGTATTTACCGAACCAAGTTGAAGCTTACTTAGAAGGGCATTACGGTGATTGGCAAACACCACAGGAAAACTGGTCTCTAAACGATATTAAATCAGCAACGGTTTTTAAGAGTCAGACGTTATGAAAACAGTGATTACTTATGGCACTTTTGATTTATTACACGTTGGTCACGTCAATATGTTAGAGCGTTTGGCCGAGATGGGAGATAAATTAATTGTCGGTGTGTCCACGGATGAGTTTAATTTATTAAAAGGCAAACACAGCGTATACAGTTATGCTGAACGAGCCAAGATAGTTCAAGCCTTGGGGTGTGTAGATCAAGTGATTGCCGAGCATGATTGGCAACAAAAAGTGCAAGATATTGAGCAATACCAAATAGATATATTTGGCATTGGTGCTGACTGGCAAGGTAAGTTTGATGAGTTAAGTGCAAACTGTGAGGTAGTTTATCTTCCAAGAACACCAAGCATATCAACTACCGATTTAAAGAAAGCCCTGTCTAAAATAGATAGCGCCGCCATTCAGCAGATAAAAACTGGGCTGGATAGTGTATTGGATCTCGTTAAGGCTATTGAGTAGTCATTATGCAATACACACTAAATAAAATTTATTCCGATTACGCCAATGTCCATCAGATATGTAGAGAAGTATTAGATGTGTCTAATCAATCAGCAATTGAGGCTGTTTTAATTGGTGGTTCTTTGTTGGGAATGGTCCGTGACGGTGATTTTTTACCTTGGGACAAAGACCTAGATTTTGCTGTGTTTGAAGCAGATATCGAAGCGACTCTTGCACTTGAATCTAGTTATCGCAAAATTGGCTATGAATGTAGGGTGCACCATTTGGGAGTGAGAACCCCCAAAGAATTAGACGCTGGATTAAATTTGATATTTCAAATAACAAATCTAATGAAAAAGTGCGCATTAGAGCACTGCCTTATTGGCGGAGCGCTATTAAATTTATACAGAGATAAGTGCCTTTTTGCTGAAATAGACACGTTAGGAATATTAATAAACCCTAAAGATGACGACCACTTAGATACTTTACTGAAAAGTTTGAGAATACTAGGCGAAGTATCGTTAAGTTATAGTGATGAACAGGTTAAAAGTATTTTGTTGGTTAGCGGACAATGGCGAGTTAACTTTTTCTTATATGTCTGCCAGGAACAAGGTTTTGGTTGGCGTGACTTAAACTGCGAACATTGGTTTGACCGACCCTTATTCCCCGCACAAAATTATGCTATTGATGATTGCTGTTATTTTGGACCAGCTAATATAGAAGCCTTTTTACAAGCTCGCTTTGGCAGTAATTGGCAGGCAAAACCTGTAGCTAAGTTTAGCGAAGGTAGAACAATAGGATCGATGCAACTTTACAAAGATGAGGTGATGTTTGATTTTATTATGCATTACGTTCGAGGTGAAAAAACCTATTGGTTTGAACCTGCCGCGAATGTGATTAGCACAAAGGGCTTTTTGCCCTGTTCAAAACAAAACACAACTGCTGGTGAAATGTTAATCCCAGATTTCCCTGAAATATTTCTCGAAGAGCATTATCCGAACTGGCGTGTGCCGGTAAAAACTTGGGATGGGGCTGTGGATAATCCAACTATAATTTCATCTGATAAAGCCATGCAGGAAATTATTCAAACTGAAGACTCTCAATGAATCAATGTTCAAAATTTTGCCACGCTTATTTGAATCGGTTTTCGCACTATGACGATATATTTGAACTTGAAGTAGGTGGCTAGTTAATGGAGCTTCAATTACCGCAGTCATCAAATAGCATCCCTAGTGTTCTTTTTCTGGATCAACCTTTTGCCGCAGGTATGGTTCACTTGTGGCTTCGGGAATATTTTTTTGAAAAAGGTTTCACTATTCTTGGGGGGGAGCTTCCTCCTTGGAAGGAAAACCTATTGTTATCAGAGTACAGTGACATTGCAGACGATTATCTCATTGAGTTAGATTGGGATGAAATGATTCGACATACCGTAGCGCGTCTGAATGGTAGATATGGATATAACTTAGAAACTGGAGAACAAAAAGCCAAGATAATAAATTGTTTTAAAGATTACGCTAAGAAAATGGAACGGCAGTTTTCTAATGACAATGTTAAAACTGTAGTCATTTTCGGTAATTATCGCATTGAAACTAAACTAGGCGCTTATTTCAGTCTCAAATACCAAGTGCAGTTAATCTGCATTGAAAGCTTTTTTTTACAAAATTATTTTTATCTTGAACCCAACAGTACACAAATTGCTAACCATCATGCTTTTATCCAAAAGTGGCCGTTTATTCGCAATTTAAAAGTGACAGATGAGCAACTCGATAAGTTAGACGTTTTAATGCGCGAGCGTGAAAGTCACGGTTTGTTGGATGGTTACATTAACATGCCTGAAGCCAATAAAAATTTACCCGATAAATTACACAAACTCAGTCAATGTAAAGGTAAAGTTGGGCTGGTATTGGGACAGGTGTCTTATGATGCGGTTATAGTGAATGATCTAACCGCGTTTCCACAACAGATACTGTTTATACGATTTATTATCGAGCAGTTTTTGCTGCAGGCAGGTGTCGATGATCTGATTGTATGTCGATTGCACCCGTTAGAAGCGCGCTACGGTGATCAAACTATAGAGTTGTTACAGCAAGACTATGCTAAACATCCACAAGTACTGCTGCTTAGTGCTGACGACTGCAATACTTATCAATTAATGGAGATGGTGGATTTTGGTATAGTGGCCAACAGTCAAAGTGGCTTGGAAATGATCTATCGTGATAAACCTGTTTTGGTCTGTGGCAATCCATATTATGCGGTAGCAGGATTTTGTTTGCAGGCAACAGATCAAGCAACAATTCAAGTGCAAGTAAGCAAGTTATTGGCAGGCTGGCATCCTACCGAAAAAGACCTAGCCATAGCTAAACAATATCTTTGTGGGCTGATTTTTCATCACCTCTGCTTACGCAATAAAACGGATGTTTGGCAAAAATTGGACGCTATTCCCAGCCTCTCTTTATTGCAAAACCAACAATCAGCTAAGTTAATAAAAGATAATAAAAGTAAAGGTTTGAAGGTAATGCCCAATGCAAAAGTTGGTCATGTTGTATTAGATGTGCCTGATGATCTGCCAGAGCACGAATCGATACTAGTTTTAGGAGCAGGTACCTTTGCACAGCACTTCGCTTTACATTCCAAATTCAATTTAACATTTTGTTCAGATTTGCCAGCAGATTGCCAACTGACTATAGAAAACCACCCAGTAACCCTCATTGAAAAAAAACTGTTAGTGGAACATCAGGTAATAGTTGTTAGTTGGCCACCAGATAAGTGGCGCCAATTATTAACCATGATGGATAATAAAATTATGAATCTAAAAACAATTTATCATATAGAAAAAATACAAGGTGAAGAGCGTTGTACCTTTCGGTTTATCTAAAAGGCAACAATAGACGTTGGCCTAAAGTGCTTTTTTTAACAGCCGATATAACCATCAATGAGGCCTTATATGCTGGCTCAAAAAGCAATTGTTAAGTTAGGAGTACAGGTTGACTAAAGTATTGATAAGTAGAGAGCAGAGTGAATTTTTTGTAACTGATGAAAAGGGAAGGGTTAGTGTGCCTAATCTTTGGTCAATAGAAATAGATAAACATAGCCTCAAACAACTCAATGCCGAACATGTATTACAATTTATGACCTCTATGGAGACTGACTTTGCGTTATTAAAGTGGTTCACGGCGCTAAGTGTGGGAGGCGAGTTAGTTGTAAAAGTTACAGATGCTGATTACTACGCACGTATTTGGCTAGAGGCTGATTGGTCTGAACAGACTTTACGTGATGCAGATTCTACTTCAAGAACCGCATTTGCGGGATTATGGGGAAAACAAACAACAGCCAATCCTCGTAACCAAGATTATGATTCACAACATAGTGATGTATTTAAGTCAGGGTATAACCAAAAACGGTTAAGCTTCCTGTTACAAAGAGCCGGTTTTGTTGATGTCGATGTTCAGCAATGTGGTGATGGGCAACTCATTGCTCACGCAAAGAAATCCATGGATAAAGGTGAGCGACAAGTCGCGACAGATTATAAAAATATTCGAGAAGACCATAAGAACCGTTACCAATTTGCCTGTGAAAAATTAGCTGAACTAAAACCCGCTAATATTTTGGATTTAGCCTGTGGTATTGGTTATGGTACTTTGATGTTAGCAAAAGCGACAAAAGCCAAAGTTACAGGGGTTGATATTGATCAAAGTGCAATTAAGTATGCAGATCAATACTTCAGAAATAGTCAAACTCAGTTTATTTGTGAGGATGCTAAAAAGGTTGATTTTCAAGCACTGAGTTATGACGCCATCGTTTCATTTGAAACCATTGAACATGTGTCCTTTGATAGAGAGTTATTAGCTATCTTTAATCGGGCTCTTAAACCAGGAGGCAAGCTTATATGCTCAACGCCTAATCAGGATGTTATGCCATTTGATCCAGAAAAATTTAGGTTTCATTTAAAACACTACAAAAATTCAGAACTTGTTTCATTACTCACTGAAACTGGCTTTACAAACATTCAATTGTTTACCCAGCACGACTCCACTTCAGGCCCAGTGGTAAAAGGTGATGATGGTTGTTTTACTATTGCGATAGCAACTAAATAAATGCCTGATTTTTCAGTGATAATTCCGGTATATAATCGGGTGCAGTCTTTGCAACGAGCCATTAATTCTGTGTTGGCCCAATCATATCAAAACTTTGAAATTATCATTGTTGATGATGGATCCTGTCTTGAGATAGGTAAAAAAATTAAGTCACTGATCCAACAGTTGGCAGATTCAAGGATCAGCTTGTTAGGGTATGTCGATAATAAAAATGGTGCCGCGGCTCGAAATGTGGGTATTGGTGCTGCCAAGGCGGCTACCATTTGTTTTCTTGATTCAGATGATGAATGGCATGCCAGTAAATTAGCTGAAGTTAAGCATTGTATTCAAACTAATCAATTGAGTGGTAAAGATTATTTAATTCATCACCAATACATCAATGTTTCAAACTCTGTATTGGGGACGCCGACCCCCAAAACGGCTAAAAAAATAGGTGAATCGATTGCTCACTATTCTTTTATTACTAATAATGTCGGAGGCATACAATCTAGCACCATTGCTGTGAACGCAAATTTAGCTAAAAATAATCCGTTTAACGGGCAGCTAAGGGGGCATCAAGACTGGGACTTTTGCTTGAAGATTGGAAAAGTGTGCGAGACAATTTTATTTATACCTAAGGTGCTCACAAACAGATATAAGGATGATGATGATAGCGTTGCCCGTAACCTAGACTGGCGATATTCACTCGGTTTTTATATCCTCTATCGCCATTATTTCAGTAACAAAGAAGCCGCCTTTTATTTTATCCGCGTAGTGTTAAAAAAAGCTTCCAACCTTGTTTCATATCGCGAACTTTTATTCAATAAATTGACTTTTAGAGTACTTTTTAGCTGGCCATCTATATTTTTTCCTGCTGCCTTTGGATTTGTTAAACAACAAATTGCATTGAATTTAAGAGTCAAAAATGTGTATCAAAAATGTCTTAAACAAAATGCGCGTCACATAGTGATTTGGGGAAGAAATAATTATTGTCATAAATTGATTTTGAAGAAACCAGCAGTAGTACAAATAATGCATATATTAGATGGCAAGGTTACCAATGAAGGAGGTGATTTTCTGGATATAAAGGTTTCTTCTCTTAAGTCGATACCTAAGGACATACTACAAAAAATTGACCTGTTGATATTAGCCACAGATAAGTATCAAACAGAAATGAAAAATGAGTTGTGTGATGTCGCTCCTGAGTTGTTAGATAAGATCATTGAATTGTAATTTATGTTAGTTATCTGCATTAGGGGTTTTAGATAGCTATAGATGTACTGATGAAGAACTCAAAGTTTAAAATTATCCGGACGTTTTAGTCTGCAATATAGGAACAAAAATATGGACGTGAATCCTTCGACTTTAGCACCAATCATTTTTATTTTAGATGTTGATGGTGTAATGACCGATGGAAAGTTTTATTACACTTCTGAAGGTAAGGTCATGAAGGTGTTTGGTGCAGACGATAGTGATGCGTTGAGTTTGTTAGCCGCTCATATCGACATTCACTTTGTCACTGGAGACAAACGTGGGTTTGCAATTAGTCGAGCACGAATTGAAGAAGATATGAAATACCCATTAAGCCTTGTCAGCACCACCAAAAGAGCAAGTTGGATAGCACAAAGGTGGGATGTACAACGTGTTATCTATATGGGTGACGGTATATTCGATCACTATGTGTTTAGTCAAGTAGGGTATTCTATTGCGCCAGCAAATGCCGATAGTGTTTGCTTATCAACCGCTAATTACGTTACTCAACGCGAAGGGGCTAATAGAGCAGTTGCCGAAGCGAGTTTACATATTATGAAAAAGTTTTTTGTTGCTTATGATCCAACAAAACCACCTGCAAATAGTGCAGGCGAATTGAGCGGAGGTTGATATGATTGATCAGTTACTAAATGTTACTCAGCATACCTTATTGTGCAGTGGGCCAATGAGTAAAAATTGTATAGATGCAAGTATTGAAATCGCTAGGCAATATAAAATGCCCCAAGTATTAATTGCCAGCCGCCGGCAAGTGGATTCGGCAGAATTTGGTGGTGGATATGTGGGGCAATTTGATACGGAATCTTTTAGTCGCTATGTGAAATCACATAATTTACCACAAATTTTTCTCGCTAGAGATCATGGCGGGCCTTGGCAAAGCGAGTTAGAACAAAGTACTAACCTAAACGAAGCCGATGCGATGAATAGTGCCAAGCGTTCTTTTGAAGCAGATATTGATGCAGGTTTTGATTTTATTCATATTGACCCTAGCATTCCTATTCGGGGTGAAACATTGAGCCTGGATGTCATCTTACGAAGATTATTCGAATTGTATGAACATTGTTATGACTATGCACAAAAAAGAAATAAAAATATTAGATTTGAACTAGGTACTGAAGAGCAAGATGGTTATGCTCAGGATCTAGATAAATTCAAATATTTTTTGTCTGAAACCGAAAAATTTTGTGGTGCTAATCGTATTATTAAACCAACTTTTGTTGTTGCTCAAACTGGAACAAAAGTAATGGAAACCTGTAATGTCGGGGTGTTTGATCAAGGGGATATGCAAGCTCAGTTAGATTGTATTCAGCACATTAAAGATACTCTACAGATCTGTAATGATTATGGTATCAAGTTGAAGGAACACAATACTGATTATTTATCTAATGAAGCGCTGAGTTTAAGGCCCGCATTGGGTGTGCATGCATCAAACGTTGCACCTGAATTCGGCGTGGTTGAAACTAGAGGGTTGTTGTATCTTATGGAAAAATTTGGCTTTGAAAAAGAGCGAAATGATTTTATGCAGATAGCGTTGAATTCGACTAAGTGGAAGAAATGGATGCTTCCTGGTAGTGAGGCTAACGACTTAGAGAAAGTCAGTATCTGTGGGCATTATGTATTGAGTCACCCTGAAGTGATTGAAATTCATCAAAAGCTCACTTTTGTTTTGAACAAATACAATATTGATTTAAATGCCTTCTTAGTCAATTTGATTAAACAATCAATGATGCGTTATTTACATTTATTTAATACTAAACCACTCACTAGAGGTACTAATGTCTTTAACATTAATAGAAAAGCCGTGGGGTAAAGAAGAGTTACTCGAACATAATGCTAGATATATGTTCAAACGTTTGACCATGTTAAAAGGCCATGCCTGTAGTCTTCAGTATCATGAAATTAAAACTGAGTCAGTTTATGTACTTTCTGGGATTTTGAAACTCTATATTGGTGATTCTAAAGAAGAGCTTAGTGAACAACTCATGCATCCTGGTGACTTCATTACACTGAATCCATTTAAAGTCCACCGTATGGAAGCCTTAGAAGATACAGTATATCTAGAAGCATCTACACCTGAACTTGAGGATGTAGTGCGTTTAGAGGACCGCTACAAACGTTCATGAACATTACCACCCGCCCTGAAAGCCTGGTAACAGGGAAAAGAAATTTGGAACCTTTAATTTGTCTGAAGGATTTCCCTGTTTTTATTGGCTGTACATCACAATCACCTGAACAAGACTGCTTTGCAGACATGAATTGGCACATTTGTCCTGAAAGTGGTTGTATCCAATTATTGAAACTATTACCCCCAGAGGTGATTTATGGTGAATATCATTCAGAAGCCGTAGGCGGAGTATGGAGTGACCATCATGATGAATTTGTATTGTTTTGTAAAAAATTCAAGTTAACAAATGTACTTGAAATAGGTGGATCAAATGGAGAAATTGCGAAACGATATATTGAACAAAGCGGGCCTGTGGGATGGACTATTGTTGAGCCTACGCCTAACTTTCTCGGTAATGATGAAATCTCGGTGATTAAGGGCTTTTTTGACCCTGCTATTTTTACCCAGAATTACAAACATATTGTTCACTCCCATGTGCTTGAACATACTCTGGATCCCCTTGAGTTTTTGCATGAAATTTACCAATTTATGCAAGCGGATAGCATGCAAGTTTTTTCAGTTCCGAATTTATATACCTATTTGGAAAGTAAGTTTAGTAATACCATAAACTTTGAGCACACGTTTTTATTAACTGAATACCTTGTTGATTTTATGTTAGAAAAACAAGGGTTTGAGATAGTAGAAAAACGCTATTTTCAGCAACATAGTATTTTTTATGCGGTGCGAAAAGCCATTGATAAAACCACGCCAACATTAGTCAATCACCGAGCCCACTACGAGAGTTTGTTTCTAGAACTGATCAATTATTATAAAGACGAAGTTAACAGGCTGAATTCACTGTTGGTGTCATTTGATGGTGATGTTTATTTATTTGGCGCGCATATTTTTTCGCAATTTTTGACTTATTTTGGACTTGATGAAACAAGAGTGGTTGGTATTTTGGATAATTCCAAAGAAAAAAATGGCAAACGTTTATATGGCACATCAAGTTGGGTATCTGCGGTACACAACATTGCAGATAAGCATCCTGTAGCCGTTATTGTTAAGGCTGGCCAATACCAACAAGAAGTAATTAAACAATTGCGTAGTATTAATCCGGATGTAGTGATTTGGGAGTAGCAGAGTGTCCTATAGAGTTTTCATTCCAACGGCAGGTCTAGGTAGCCGATTAAAAGGATTATCTAGATACGTCAATAAAGCATTGGTTACCTTGGCTGATAAGCCTGTCATCTCGCACATTATTGAAAAGTTTTCCCCTGATATAGAAATCGTTGTGGCACTTGGCTATAAGGCTGACTCAGTCAGAGAGTTTCTAACTCTTGCCTATCCTGAACGCACATTTTTGTTTAGGCAGGTCTCCATATATGAAGGTGAGGGCAGTGGATTAGGCTTAACCCTATTAGAATGCCAAGATTTGTTGCAGTGTCCATTTATATTTTGTTCGAATGACACCTTAGTCACTGATGATATTCCTGCTCCAGAATCAAATTGGATGGGCTTTTATAACGCTCCCGATAATAGTCAATATCGCTCGTTGCGAATTTATTCCGGTAAGGTTGAAGAGATTTGCGCCAAAGGCGCCGAAGGTGATGTGAAAACCTATATTGGATTAGCTGGGATCCATGATTTTAATCAGTTTTGGCAGGCGATGTCTGATGGTCGAACGACAGGTGCAATTGAAATTGGAGAGAGCTATGGCTTGCGTCAATTGCTGTCTCAGGGAGTGTTGCCAATAGAATTTGATTGGCATGATACTGGTAATGTTGCAGCCCTTGAATCAGCAAGAAAAAAAATTAAAGCTAAGGTAGAAGCCAATGTTTTAGAAAAAGAACAAGAAGCCATTTGGTTTGTAAATAATAAGGTGATTAAGTTTTCAATTGATCACAAGTTCATTCGAGATCGCGTTTTACGCGCCCAAACTTTACAAGGCTTTGTGCCTAAGATTACCGCTTCAACCGACAATATGTACGTATATGATTTGATTGATGGTGAAGTGTTATCAAAACACCCTACCGCTGATAAATTTGCAAACTTATTAGGTTGGTTAGAGGGGTTTTGGTTACCCTGTGATTTGGATGCCTCACAACAAGCTGAATTTAACCAGCAGTGTTTGGCTTTTTATCGTGATAAAACCTTTGAACGAGTCAAACAGTATTTTTTACGATTTGAGCAAATTGATCAAGCTGAAGTCATAAACGATCAACCCATGCCTACCGTTCAAGCTATGTTAGAAAAAGTCGATTGGGAATCGTTATCGCAAGGATCAGCGAGTCGTTTCCACGGTGACTTACATTTTGAAAATATTCTGATGACTTATTCAGATGATAAGTCGTTTTCATTAATTGACTGGCGCCAAAATTTTGCAGGAAATATGGTATTTGGTGATATTTATTACGACTTTGCCAAACTAAATCACGGCCTCATCATGTGTCATGAATTAGTCGATAAAGATTTATTTGATATTCGCCAAAATGGCAAATTGGTGCACATGGACTTTTTACGCAAGCATAGCTTAGTTAAATGTGAAAAGTTGTTTGAAACATGGTTAATTAACAACGGATACGATTACAAAAAAGTGAAACTCTTAACGGCATTAATTTTCTTAAATATAGCGGCGCTTCATCATTACCCATACAGTTTATTACTGTTTTATTTGGGTAAACAAATGCTACATGAACATCTTAATGATGATTAAATCTAAAACATTAATAACCGTTCCCGTATTTAACGGCGAAAAGTTTATTGGCAGAACATTAGATAGTTGTATCTCTCAATCAGTTAAAACTAATGTGCTAGTAGTAGATAATGTCTCTACTGATAAAACCCGAGACATAGTGAACACCTACGTTAAACACTACAGCAATATTCAACTAGTTGAAAACACCAGTAACCTTGGCCGAGTTGGAAACTGGAACAGGTGTTTAGAATTATTTGAGCAGAGTCAATCTGATTATCTAAAGATGGTTTTTTGTGGTGATGTATTGCTTGAAACTTGTATAGAAGAGGTTGAAAAGGTTTTTACCCATCATACCAACCTTGCCATAGTGGCTTGGCCATATGTTTTTGTGGACGCGCTGAAGAATACTAAAAGAACGCCTAAAATATTACACCAAGATATTGAGCTCAATGTCGAACAACTTATACAGATGGATATGTACCCTTCGCAATTTGCAGGAGCTATTATTTGCCATACGTTTGCTCGTTTTGCGATTGCAGGAGAGCGTTTTAATGAATGTTTTTTAGGGATGGCGGAGTTTACCAATAAGGTGCCCTTAAAAGGCAACTTTTATCATATCAATACTCCACTAAGCGAGTTTCACTTAGATAGTCATACTTCCTATGCCAAACAATTCGAATATTTATTTGTGCTAGAGCGGGCGTATACCAAAGCCATCGGTTTAGAAAACATCAAAAACAAAATTAATGAAAATGATTATTTGCGGTTAAAAGAAAGTTTATATAAACAGTTAACCGAGAAGTTTAAATAAGATGTGCGGGATTTTATTTACTCAAAATACCAAAGTAACGAATAAACAATTTCGCTCCGCTTTAATGAAAATGGCATTTAGAGGGCCAGATGCAAATGGGATTGCACAACATCTTGGTGCTTGGTTGGGTCATACAAGGCTAAAAATTCAAGACTTGGACGATCAATCAAATCAACCTTTCTATTCTGACTGCTCTCGATACGTAATCGTTTTTAACGGCGAAATATATAATTTTAAGGAGCTAAAACAGAAGTTCAACTTATTGACTCGTACATCCTCTGATACGGAAGTATTGCTGAAGTTATATCAACTTTTAGGCCCTGACATGCTCCGACAATTAAACGGTATGTTTGCTCTAGTCATTTATGATGTTCAACAATGTAGTATTTTTGCCGCCAGAGATAGACTTGGCATAAAACCTCTTTTCTATTCTGAAAATGCTAGCGGTTTGACTTTCAGCTCAGAGCCTAGTGCGATTCTTGCGCTGGGACAAGCATCGGATGTGTGGGACGAAATTGGAGTGCGGCAATATAAAAAACTTCGCACGTTTTTTAATGGGCACACTATTTACCGTGATATAAGCAATTTTCCCGCTGGACACTATTGGCTTGATGGTAAATTTGTTGAATATTGGTCATTGCCAGAAAGTGAGCAGGCACCCCCATCAGACGAAGAATTGAGATATTTAGTTGAGTCCTCTGTAGATTACCGTTGTATCGCCGATGTACCAGTCGGTAGTTTCTTAAGTGGAGGATTAGATAGCACAATAATTGCGGGGTTGGCAAAAAAAGTACATTCCTTTTCTGCAGGTTTACCAAATGATAATGAATTTGATTGGAGTAAACTTGCTGCTGCTCATCATAACAGCGCGTTAACTTGTATTGAGGTGGATCCTAACGATTTTTTGCCATTATGGAAGTTTATGATACGTCATCGAGCCGAACCATTGTCTGTTCCTAATGAAGTACTAATTTACGCAATGAGTAAAATTTTGAAGGAAAAAATCACAGTGGTGCTAAGTGGAGAAGGGGCAGATGAGTTAATGTTTGGATATGACCGTATCTTCAATTGGGCCAATCAAGGCGTTTGGAGTGTTCAAGAGTTTGATAAACGCTATAGCTATGGTTCGCATGAAGATGACGACATTATAGATTATGTGATGCAACCGTTTCAAAAGTATAAAAGTAATTGTGATCGAATAGCAGCATTTTTTCAGATAGCACATTTACATGGTCTATTAAGAAGGTTGGATTTTGCCACCATGCTCTGTGGTGTAGAAGCCCGAGTGCCTTTTGTTGATCATAGGTTGGTTGAGCGAATGGCCGGAGTATCATTTCAATATAGAATGGCTGGACAACAGGTCAAAGCCCCGTTAAAGCGAGTTTTTAAAGATGTTATTCCTCAACAAATTATTGATAGAAAAAAAGTGGGGTTTCCGGTTCAATTACAGGATGTGATGGATATTGGAAGTACTGAATCGCCAATGGATAGATGGTTGGCCGATAATCTAAAGCTTATGTAGTTTAAATAAGCTAATTCATCGTTTTGTTGAAGATAATGACATAAGTAAGGAGTGTTTATTTTGATAGTAGGCTACACCACTGGAGTGTTCGATTTGTTCCATGTCGGCCATTTGAACATTATTAAAAGTGCAAAAGGAATGTGTGACAGATTGATTGTTGGTGTTAGTACCGATGAACTGGTAAGCCAATACAAAGATAAACAAACTGTAATTCCTTTTGATGAAAGGTGTGAAATTCTCAGAAACATACAAGGTGTGGATTGTGTTGTTCCTCAGGAAAATATGGATAAATTCGAAGCTTGGGAAAAGTACAAATTTGATGTATTAGTGGTTGGAGATGATTGGCATGGTTCGCAAAAATGGAAAGATATTGAGGCAAAATTATGTGCGGTAGGTGTCAGAGTGTTTTATTTGCCTTACACAAAAGGCACATCATCCAGTAAAATTAATCAAATTTTGGATGACAATAGGCGGCCTTCGTGATTGAGGATCTAACCAATGATATTGGTCGTAAAGATATTTGGATTTTTGGAAGCAGAAAAGGCCAGTTTTATGATGATAATAGTAAATATCTGTACCTCTATGTTTTAAATCACAAAACAGATATTTATCCGGTGTGGATAACCAAAAATAAAATTGTTTATGAAAGATTAAAACTAGAAAAATTACCGGTGGCACTGGTTGGTAGTGAAGCAGCGAATTATTTGATAGAAAATGCTAAGTGTGCATTTATCAATATTATTCACTCGGATTTAGAAAAGTCGCGTCTGTCAGAAAATACCAAAATCATTCAGCTTTGGCATGGGACCCCCATGAAATTTAATGACATCTCTCAGTTCAATGAACGTTATGATTTAGTGAGTTTGGCTTCCTCATTGTTTTTAAAAGAACAGGCACTCGCTCCTCATGATATGTTTAATTTTCAGATCACAGGGTATCCACGTAATGATTTTCTGTTGAATGACGACATCCCGCAGATGATTGAACAAGATACCTTGGATAAACTGCAGAATAAAAAAGTCATTACATTTTTGCCTACTTATAGTGAGGAGCGTGATGAACGTAAAATTGGTGACAAACGTGGAAAATCTTACGATATTTGGGGCGAATTAAATTTTGAAAAACTAAACACTATGTTAGTGGAAAACAATGCCTTATTCGTAATCAAACTTCATCCTTTACAGAGCCCAAGCCATTGTGATGTGCATAAAAAACTGGAAGAAAGCGCTAATGTGTTAATCATAGATTCAACCGATCCCTTTGCCGACGTCTATGCTTATCTTAAATATACAGACATAATGATCACGGATTACTCTAGTGTGTTGTTTGATTATTTACTGCTTAATCGCCCGGTGATTTTTTCTTGTTTTGATTTAGAATCCTATAGCCAAAATCGACAACTACGATTTGACTACCAAGCAATCACTCCAGGGGTTAAAACGGCCAGTTGGTCAGAAGTGTTAACTCAAATTGATTGGGTTCTAAAAATGGGTGATGACCAATTTGCAGGGGAAAGGATAAAGGTCAACAATACTTTTAATTTTTATCAAGATAACAAAAGTTGTGAGCGTATTTATCAAAGTGCAAAAATGCTTTAAAGAACCTAAGTTTAGGTTCTTTAGCCGTATTAGTTGTCTTGTAAAATAGCTGTTATTTTATCTTTGTCCTTGGTAATTATCTCTTCAATTTGTGCTTGAGATACCGCTTTAGATAACAAATGTTTCATCTTTACTTTGCCAATGAGCCTTTTCCCTCTTGAACCCCCCTGTGATAGATCATCTCGGTTTTCATCATTGAAACATAGATATAAAGGGTGTTCGTAAACAGTCAAATATTCTGTGGGTAAAATGACCTCTTGTTCAGCAAAAATTGTTTCATTAGAGGTCCAATATTTGGGCAATATCAGTTTACAATTATGATTGTTAAAGCAGGATCTTACCGCTATGGATGAAATGAGTCGTAAACTATGAAAAACCGTTGAATTGTCAAATTTAGGCACCACTAAATGTGTTTCGTTTTGCTCTTGGTGTACCAGATCAAATGAATCCGTTGCGATGACGGTGCTAACTTTACCTTTTACCGACATTACTTGATTTACGTCTGTCCTATGATAGATGCAATAATCAGCTGTAGGCGTTTGTTTTTGGCTTTGCAGGTAGGTCAGTACTGTTACCTTTTCAATCCATGGGTAAGCCGTTCTTAATAAAAATAAAACTATTTTTTTAAACTCAACTGAATTGGTAATAACCAATACTTTTTCTGATTTATAATTTAACTTTAGATATTTCAATTCTCTGTAGAGACGTTTGTATGACGTTGAATCAAAATCACAATTATTGTCAATGGATAGGTTCGATTTTATTTCCTTGATTGTAGATAACCACTTTTCAAATGCTTGATGCCAAATGTTATGAACATTTTGGGTATCCGTTTTATTGTTCATAAGTTTAGTAAAAACTGCATTGGCATAATTCACCGTACCATACAAATAATAGAACAATAATGAGTTGCCATTTTTATATGACGTAAACAACATTTCTTTTTGTTTGTTGATTACCTGCTCGATATCTTCTTTGCTGGTCACATCTTTTTCTAAAAGCGTTTGAAAAGCACTAAGTTCTCCAATTAATAAGTCCTGAGAAAACTGTTTTTCAAATCTCTTTGAGTAATTACTGAGATCTTTAGTCGAAAAGATTTGCGTCTTTAGTTTTTCAACGATTAGAGTTTTTTGATTTACGGTAGCTACGATTAACAATTCATCTGGTCTTATAGGTAAGGTGCCGCTAATTCTTGCGCCATCACTACAATTATAAAACTCTTGCCCTTTTAGCTTCGCACTAGTCACTTGTTCGATAACTTGCCTAGATACCTTAAACTCGTGCTTAGTGTTTACCCGCGGCCGGAAATTTCCTGGCACTATTAGTGAGGTGTTAGCACTTTTAGTGAAATCATAAGTTTCATCTCCGTTCTCTTGATAATAACCTGATGACTTTGAATGGTGATGTTTTACATCAACAAAGCCGAGATCTACACCAATGAGATAAATACTAGTGAAACCAATCGTGCTGAATAAGTCGATTGCAAAATTACTGACTGTAGGAAAAGCGTTAAGTAATGTAGTGAAGTTTTCTCGGCCTAATACATTTAACGCTGATACCGTTGATGACTCGCCTTCTTTAAAGGCTATCATCACGTCTTTATATAAATCACAGGTATCGGGATGGATGCCGTTACATGAAATAAGAGTGATGTTTTTTAGGTAATCTAAATCACCTATCAAAACAGCCCAATCAAAAGTACTTCTGTTTTGTTCTATTTCTGCGTGAAAGTCAGGCGTAATACCATGTCTATGCAGTGCTTGTAGCGTAGTGCCACAGCTGACGACAATGGCTTGGCCTTGCCATTCTTTAATAGCTTCAATCGAACTGTCTAAAGATGGTCCATTGCCGACGATAAATATCGGAACTTCTTTGTCGTCATAACTGAGCTTACTGGCCGGATTTGCGGCCAATACTGGGATTTTTCGCATCATACCTTCTTTGGTATGGGCTATCCCATAATAGGCATGGTCAAAGTATTCGCCCATCGATATCACTACTTGTAACTGTTCCCTTAGTTGGCTGATAGCCGAATTTAAAGAGGCATTGTAGTAACTTTGATAAAAATAGGTACTATTTAGAATATAAGGGCCAATGGCGTAAAATTGACTTAATAAATCTCTAAATAGATTTGTACCGTCGTCGCCAATATTCAGGTAAATCCGCGTTTCTGATTCTTCTACAGTTTCGAATATTGCTTGCCAGTCAATGGCAAATAATGAGGCATAAAAAAAGTCGGGATTTGGCTCACACACGAAGAGTTTTTCAACTGTATGCTCACTAAGCAATGTTTCTAACTGATAACCCACACCTAGACCAAACATGATGATTGAAGGGACATTGTCGGGCAGGGCTCCTACTTCTTCTTCGGCTTGTTTAAGTAGTTCTTCGGTTTCTTTAACAAATTGATAATGAATGTAGTGGGCGAGTTTGGTGCCTCTGTAGCCAAGTATTAAGCCATCTTTGTTGGGTTGTTCGTTAAAGTTTTCAAAATTTAAGGTGCAATCTTGCTTGGGTGATTCGCCATACCACGAGTGTAAGCTATCAATTTTAACAAGATTTACTTCACCATTTGAATTAGTGACGGGTAACCATTTTTTGGGTGTGTAGTTTTGGTATTCTTTATAAATATCAGGAAAATATTTTTTAAATGCAGTTAGGTTTTTAGTCAACTTATCGTTGGGTGCTGATAATAAAGAATGACTGGCTAAGTCTATGTTGGGTGTCCAACTTGGCAGAAAGTCTAAGTAACCTTCTGTTGACTTAAGCTTAAAACCACTGTTTTCAATATCACTCCAGCTTCGCTCAGATAAATCTTTATGTAATGAGTCGAACACTTGATGGTTATAGTGTTTATAAAGGTGAAAGCTAGAAATAGCACAGTGTTCAATTAACTCATTCATGTCTTTAATAAGGTCTCGGCCGTCTTTTTCTAGTTGCAGAAAAATGCCGGTCTCATGCTGTTTAGCTAATGTGAAAATATGCTGCCATGAAGTGGTCATAACTGAACATTGGAAATACTGTAATTCTGGTTCGTAAATCAGCAGATTTTTAATTTTGTGCCGTTTTAATAAATGACTCAAATGAATGCCCAAGCCACAACCAAGCACCACTAAACATTCAATTTCATATGGCATGGGCTGTTGCTGGTTTATCAGCTTTACTATTGATAAGTCTTCAATGCTTAGCACCGCGTCGGTGTTTTCCTCATGGCTTAATGGTTGTTTTTGGAATAAAACCTCAGGGCAGTGTTGCTCTATCCGTGTTAATTGTTCGAGCACTTCTTGTTCCGGATGAAAGCCATAAAAGGTGCGTCCCATGCCGTAATCAACAATATTATTCTCAGCATATTTGTTGATGAAAATTGAGTGGTTAGCAAGATTAGGTGTTTGCACGTAGGGTAATAAAGAGGGGATGTTGCGCTGGAACGCATTGATATTACTGTTGTGTGTTTCAAGTATGTGACTTGCTAACTTTTCATCAAGCACCGCTTGTTTTTGTTCATCTTTTTCAATATGTAAACGTATATTCTTCAGCATACTAAATCTAAACTCGTAATCTACAGGAACTATATACCCATACCATCTCAAAATGCGCGTTTCAGAACAACTGAGGCGCTTCAATTCAAGGCGTGTCAATGACTGAATGTCGCCCAACTTCTGAATTGGCACAACGAAGAAGTGGAGTGCCTCAGTCGTTCCCTTCGGGCGGGTTTTAAAGCGATTTCTCCTTCGTTGGCCATTTTTGACTTAGACCACTAGGTCTGCAAATAGCCGCCTCGCATAAACCGCTTTAAATTCCCGCTGAATCCGTCATTTTGAGATGGTATGGGTATACAATGCTTATTATCTTATTCTATCGGCAGCACTAAAAAAAGAATAAGTCTTTGAATTTATTATGAGAAGTTAAAAAGGTTTAGTTATTTAAGTGGGTTGTATAAATTGTTATCTATAAGTAGTTATCACTTTCCATACCTTTAAACAATTGCTTGTATTTTACACACTCGTGGACACTCTGCTATTCTAACCTTAGGTAAATGAGGAAAAGTCTATGATTGGTTTTAATACTGAATCTAATACATCGTTGTTACAACAAGTTCAAAACAAGCAAGAGTCTATACTTGAGAAGTTATCATCAGGTAAGCGTATTAATAGCGCTGCCGATGGCGCGGCGGCTCAACAGATCATTGACCGTTTGACCACTCAGGTTGAGGGCAACCGTCAATCTATTTCCAATGCCTTCGACGGTGTGTCTTTGACCCAGGTAGCAGAAGGTGGTTTGGCTGGCATTACTGAAGATGTGAACCGTATTCGCGAGTTGTCGATTCAATCGGGTAATGGATTGTTAACTGATTCGGATCGTCAAGCTATTCAAAGTGAAGTCACCCAGCTACAAGACAATATTTCGCAAACGATTGAACAAACAGAATTTGCAGGTAAATCTTTGTTATCCAGTGATGGTAATATTGATTTTCAAATCGGCGCAAATGCTGGGCAAAAAATTGGTGTGGCCACACAAGATGTAGCTGCCAGTTTGAATGATATTTTGAATGTGGATTTAAGTACCGCTCAAGGCGCAGAAGATGCGATAGCAGTAGCAGATGATGCCGCTGAATTTGTGGATAGTGCCAGAGCTGACTTAGGTGCTACGCAAAATCAATTTGAAAGTGCCGCGCGAAACTTAACCCAAACTGATATCAATGTGTCTGCGGCCAGAAGCCGAATCCAAGATACTGATTTTGCTCAGGCTACGTCCGAAAATGCTGCAGCTAGCATCCTGAGTCAAACTAGTCTTGCGGTGCAAGGCATTGCAAATCAACAACAAGGTCAGGTTTTGTCTTTGTTAAATGGATAATTAAATTTTAATGCTTGAAAAGAGTGGCTTGTCTGCTCTTTTTTTATGACTGAACCTTCAGTTTTGTTTTTTCTAGTATGAAATTTATACGACTTTAAAATAGCCTTAAATAATATTGCTATCCCACCTCGAACAGTTAAAATCATATACAATACAGTTAATTATAAAAACTACATGAGGCGAGGAGTGGAATGAGCAATATTTTGATTATTAGTTCTGACATTGAGCGGGCAAATAATCTGAGTACCATTCTGACCTTTCTTGGTGAGCCTTGTAGTAGCGTTTTATTTAGCGCTGCAATAGACACGCTTAAAGAAAAAAGTGATATCAAGTCTGTTTTAATCGATGCTGACACTCATGAATTAGCCAGCGATATAAGTGAAAAGTTTCCTCATCATCCTTTTGTACTCTTTGGCAACTATGAAACCTTTGAACCCAGTACAAATATAGTTGGGTACATCAGCGAGCCTATTACTTACCCAGCATTGACTCAAATGCTGCACCGCTGCCAAGAATATAAACGCAGTCAGCCGAATAACAAAACAAGTGTGCGCAATAAAACCCGTCTGTTTAGAAGTTTGGTCGGGAAAAGTAACGAAATCCAAAGTGTTAGGCATTTGATTGAGCAAGTTGCGCCAACTGAGGCAAACGTTCTGATTTTGGGTGAGTCTGGTACAGGTAAGGAAGTTATTGCCCGAAACGTACATTTTTTGTCTAACCGTACTGACAGTATTTTTATCCCAGTAAACTGTGGCGCTATTCCTGGCGAATTGCTTGAAAGTGAGCTGTTTGGTCATGAAAAAGGTGCCTTTACTGGTGCTGTTAGCTCACGTAAAGGCCGTTTTGAACTAGCTGAGGGCGGAACACTATTTCTAGATGAAATCGGTGATATGCCATTGCAAATGCAAGTTAAGCTGCTCCGGGTATTACAAGAACGGACTTACGAAAGGGTAGGTGGCACCAAACCTATTAAATGTGATGTAAGAGTGATTGCTGCCACTCATCGGGATTTGGAAGTGATGATTGAGGATGGGCAATTCCGAGAAGACTTGTACTATCGTTTAAACGTATTCCCCATTGATAGTCCTGCATTACGTGAACGCAAAGAAGACATTCCGTTATTGCTTCAAGAGCTTGTATCTAGACTCGAGCTTGATAACTCGCAAATAAAATTTACTGCCAACGCGATGGCCTCTTTGATGGAACACAAATGGGCGGGCAATGTTCGAGAGTTATCCAACTTAGTCGAACGCTTGATGATTTTATATCCTAATCAACTCATCGATGTGAGTGATTTACCGAATAAGTATAATCATTTAGATGTACCAGCTTACGAACCTGACTACCCAGATGAATTGTTAGAGCGTGACGCCATCAATGCTATGTTCGGTGGCGCTGATAGTGAGGATAGTGAAGAGGCCAACAGTAGTTTCGAGCAAACCTTGTCGACTGAATTGCCTGTTGAAGGTCTAAATCTGAAAGAATATATTTCAGATTTAGAAGTGAATTTGATTACCCAAGCCCTTGAGCAACAAGACTGGGTGGTCGCAAGAGCAGCTGAAGCCTTAGGTATGCGTCGTACCACTTTGGTTGAAAAAATGCGTAAGTACAACATTAGTAAAGATTAACCCCAGTTTATCTAGTATCAATTCCTTTGTGTCATTTCATTGACGTCATAAATTCTCAGTAATATCTCTTAACCTATTGATTATATTGTAAATCTTTGTTGGCATGGCATGTGCTTTATCTCACCTGTAATTATCCTGTCTAAGTTTTGACGTGAGGAATGTATGGGTAGCAGTAACATCTTAATTGACACACCACAGGATACTTTGTCTGCAATTGGCGAAGTGGTTAGGCAAGATGCTTTGAAAAAAGTATCTCATGTATCCAGTACTAAAGAGTTAGACGCATTGCGTATGCAAGCTAATCGCTTGGAACATTTACTCCAAGTCATGCCTGCAGGTGTGGTGGTGATTGATGGAAAAGGTATCGTAAGGCAGTCAAACAACTTGGCAAGAACCTTATTAGGTGAGCCTTTAGAAGGTCAGCTGTGGCGAACCATTATAGCCCGTTCATTTAAACCTCAAGCTGATGATGGACATGAAGTGTCACTGCATGACGGTCGTAAGGTCAAGTTATCAATAACGCCATTAGAAAAAGAACCAGGGCAGCTTATTGTACTCACTGATTTGACTGAAACCCGACAATTACAACAACGCATTGGTCATTTGCAGAAGTTATCTTCATTAGGAAAAATGGTCGCTTCTCTGGCGCATCAAATTCGCACTCCTTTGTCGGCCGCTATGTTGTATGCAGCGAATCTATCGAATAACACGCTAAACAAAACATCACGAGAAAAGTTTAGCGACAAACTTGTTTCACGATTGCGGGATCTAGAAAGCCAAGTCAATGACATGTTGTTGTTTGCCAAAAGTGGTGACGAGCAAGTTATCAGCGAAATATCGTTACGTAGTTTAATGCATGAAGTGCAGCAAGGTGCTGATGCTATGTTGCAAAGCCAGCAAGCAAAATTAGAGCTTTCCTTGCCCGACCCAGATGTGGTCATTTTGGGTAATAAAACAGCTTTGGCTGGAGCGTTACAAAACCTGATTCACAATGCACTAACAGTAAAACCAAAAAATGCGGTCATTAGGCTAACCGCCAGTCACCAAAAGGATAACCCTGATCTGGTGAACTTATCTGTTTTAGACAATGGACCCGGTATTAAAGTCGAGAACTTAAATCGTGTTTTTGAACCATTTTTCACCACTAAAAGTAATGGCACTGGCTTAGGGCTTGCTGTCGTTAGAAGTGTTGCTCAGTCTCATCAAGGCAAGGTTCAAGTCTCAAACTTAGTAAAGGGTGGCGCATGTTTTACCCTGTGTTTACCTACTTTTGATGACAGTCACTCAAATAAGCAAGTTATAGCATCAACACACCAAGCCATTGCGCCAACACAGACAGCGCAGTCTCAACAATATTATGCCGATGCGGCGAGGAACTAAAGTATGAGTCAAGCTAAGGTATTAATAGTAGAAGACGACGCGGGTCTAAGAGAGGCTTTAGTCGACACGTTATTGCTTGGTGGTTATCAAGTCATTGAGGCCGATAGCGGTGAACAAGCTATGGTGAAATTGTCTGAACAATCAGTCGATTTAGTGGTCAGTGATATTCAAATGGGGGGCATGAGTGGCCTGTCATTACTCAAAAATATTAAAAATAAGTATCCCAATTTGGCTATTTTATTGATGACAGCTTACGCCACCATTGATGATGCTGTGCAAGCAATGCGAGATGGCGCCACTGATTATCTATCTAAACCTTTTGCACCTGAAGTGTTACTCAACTTGGTTGGTCGTTATGCACCTGCGCAAAAAGTCGAATCATGTACACCAGTGGCAGAGGATCCAAACAGTTTGCAGTTACTTGAATTAGCCAAGAAAGTGGCTAAATCTGAAGCCACTGTCATGGTCTTAGGCCCTAGCGGTTCAGGTAAGGAAGTGTTAGCGCGTTTTATTCACGATCAATCTAATCGCAGCCAACAAGCGTTTGTGGCGATTAACTGTGCGGCTATCCCAGAAAATATGTTGGAAGCAACACTTTTTGGTTATGAAAAAGGTGCATTTACTGGCGCAATACAAGCTTGCCCTGGTAAATTTGAACAAGCGCAAGGTGGTACCATTTTACTTGATGAAATCAGTGAAATGGATTTGAACCTACAAGTTAAATTATTACGAGTACTGCAAGAAAAAGAGGTCGAAAGATTAGGGGGGCGCAAAACCATAGCGTTGGATGTCAGAGTTATAGCAACCAGTAACCGTAACTTAAAACAAACTGTAGATTCAGGTGAATTTAGAGAGGATTTGTATTATCGCTTAAATGTATTTCCACTTACTTGGCTACCTCTAGATAAAAGAGCAGGCGATATTATTCCCTTAGCCGAGCATTTAATCGAACGTCATTGCCAAAAACAAGGTAGCGAAATTTTTAAGCTTACGGCTGCAGGTCGCAGTAAATTGTTACAACACAATTGGCCGGGTAATGTCCGAGAGTTAGAAAACGTGATCCAGCGTGCGTTGATTTTATCTGACGGAAACCAAATTGATGCCCAAGACTTAATGATTGAGCAAGAGATTTCGACATTAGCTCAGACTTCTCGGCTTGATTTTGAAAACATTGAGGACGATAACAGTAAGTTAGGCTCTGAGCTGCGCCAACAAGAGCATCAAATTATTCTTGATACATTGCAAAGTTGTAAAGGTCGTCGTAAAGATGTAGCTGAAAGATTGGGCATAAGTCCCAGAACTTTGCGTTACAAACTTGCCAAAATGCGTGAAGTGGGTATTGAACTACCTGCTTAGAATCAGTTTATAGTGTCGCAGATGCGAATCCCTTGGCCACCTTAAACGGTGGCTTTTTTATGTACTTGATTTAATGCTGCCTCTAAGTCGTATGGCAAAGCTTGTTTAATATTTCAGCTGTCAAGAATATGACACCTGTAAATTGATTTTATTGTTGTGTAACTAGCTGAAAATATTGGTTATTTTTTGTTTTTGTGGTTCTTGGTTATTTGGCACTTACCTTGCTAATAAGGTAGTTAGTTAATTCAAAAAACAAATACGTCTTTTGCTACCGGAGCATATTATGGACATTAAAGCACAGTCACTTTACCAAGAAATGCAAGGTATGGCCTCGGAGACAAAGCTGGACTTGGGTCAGCCCAATGCCATCCAGGGAAACCCTTCTTCAAGTAATTTTGCTGATTTACTGAGTAACGCTATCGGTACGGTCAATGAAATGCAGTTGGACGCTAAAGATAGGGCCATGGCATTTGAGATGGGCGACAAAAGCTTAAGTCTAGCGGATGTGATGGTGGCGAAAGAGAAAGCTGGCATTGCATTCGAAGCCACTATTCAAGTACGTAATAAAGTACTTGATGCCTATAAACAAATCATGAATATGCCAGTTTAGGAGCTAACCAGTGGCTGAAGCAGCAGGTACAGAATTAGCAATGAGTGATATGGGGACTGATATGTTCCCAGAAGACGCAGGTGCAGAACAAAAATCTGGGTTTATGGACTCAATTGGCAGTGCCGAAATGGTGCGCCAAATTACTTTGATTATCGCGTTAGTAATATGTGTGGCGATCGCGGTGTTTATATTGATCTGGGCACAAGAGCCCGATTATCGTCCTTTGGCTAGAATGGAAACACAGGAACTTATCGAGACACTTGATTACCTAGATCAAGCGAAAATTGATTATCGCTTAGAAGGGGATACTGTCTATGTCAGCAGCGGCGAGTATCAAAGAATCAAACTAGGTATGACTCGACAAGGCATTTCCCAAGGTGAATCTGCTGGCGCTGATATCATCATGCAAGACATGGGGTTTGGTGTGAGTCAGCGCGTTGAGAAGGTGCGCTTGAAACATGCTAGGGAAAAACAAATCGCTAGCACTATTGAAGAAATGACTGCGGTTTCAAGGGCCAAAGTACTATTAGCTCTACCCAAAGAAAATGTATTTGCTCGTCGTGAGAAAAAAGCGAGCGCTACGGTTGTGATTACCACCAGACGTGGATCGATGATTTCAAGTGGCGAAGTTAACTCCATTATTGATATTGTCGCTTCCGCGGTGCAAGGATTAGAGCCTGATAGAGTAACCGTGACCAACAGTAATGGACGTTTACTTAATTCTGGTTCACAAAGTGCAGAGTCTGCTCGTTCACGTAAAGAATATGAATTAGAGAAAAGACGTGAAAATGCCTACATCGAAAAGATTGATTCAATCCTTATCCCAGTTTTAGGCCTTGGCAACTACACGGCTCAAGCTGATGTCACTATGGACTTTACTTCGGTCGAACAAACTCAGCGTAGTTATAATCCTGACTTACCAGCAATACGCAGTGAAATGACAGTAGAAGATAATAGCATTGGTGGAGTGATAGCAGGTATTCCTGGTGCGTTGACTAATCAACCCCCGCTAGATTCAAATATTCCAGAACGTGCCAGCAGCAGTACTACTCAACAAACTCCTGGACGTAACCATAAAGAAGAAACCCGAAACTACGAGTTAGACACCACAGTGAGTCATACTAAACAACAAGTAGGTATGATCCGCCGTTTAAGTGTGTCAGTTGCTCTAGATTATGTGACTACCACTGCTGCTGATGGCACGGTTTCAAGTGCACCTAGACCACAAGCTGAATTATTGGATATACGCCGTCTGTTGCAAGGAGGGGTTGGTTTTGATGTGACCCGAGGCGATTCTTTAGAAGTGCTGAGTATTCCATTTAATCGTGACGGTGAAGTGGCTCTGACCGACTTACCGTTTTGGGAAGACCCTAAGTTTTTACCTTTGCTTAAACTAGGTGGCGGTATCTTTATCATTGCCTTACTTATCTTAGTAGTTGTTAGACCAATGGTACGTAAACTGGTTAATCCTGATGATATGAAAGCCGATGAGTTTGATGCTGATGAAGGCTTAGACCTAGGCGATGAAACCATTAGTCTATTGGCTGAAGAATTTGATGAATCACAAGTTGGCTTTGCAGCTGATGGCACTTTTATGTTGCCAGATTTGCATAAAGATGAAGATGTACTGAAAGCCGTTAGGGCGCTGGTTGCGAATGAACCAGAGCTGTCTTCACAAGTAGTGAAAAACTGGATGATGCTTGATGATTAGGTTTACACTTAACATCTGGCATTTTGAGGATTAGATTGTGGCTGAAGAAGAACAAACTGAAGATACAGGTTACGATGTTGGTAAATTAGAAGGCGTTGATAAAGCCGCTATTTTACTGCTAAGTTTGACCGAAGATGATGCGGCACAAATTCTTAAACATTTAGAGCCGAAACAGGTACAAAAATTGGGTCAAGCTATGGCTCAAATTGATGATATGACCCAGCCAAAAATTACTGCGGTGCATAAACATTTCATCGAAGAAATTCAAAACTACAGTACCATTGGTTTCCAAAGTACTGACTTTGTGAAACGTGCTTTGACGTCCGCCTTAGGTGAAGATAAAGCGGCTAATTTGATTGATCAAATTTTGATGGGAACAGGCGCTAAAGGTCTAGACTCACTAAAATGGATGGATTCAAAACAAGTAGCCAGCATTATTCGTAACGAACATCCGCAAATTCAAACTATTGTTATGTCCTATTTGGATGCAGAACAGTCAGCAGAAATTCTCAGTCAATTCCCTGAAAAGGTGCGTTTGGACTTAATGATGAGGGTAGCGAATTTAGAAGAGGTGCAACCTGCTGCACTACAAGAATTAAACGAAATCATGGAGAAACAGTTTGCTGGTCAAGCTGGTACTCAAGCTGCGAAAATGGGCGGCTTGAAGTCTGCTGCTGACATCATGAACTACCTTGATACTAATATCGAAGGTCAGTTGATGGATGCGATACGCGAACAAGATGAAGAAATGAGTCAACAAATTCAAGACTTGATGTTTGTGTTTGATAATTTGGCTGATGTAGATGACAGAGCCATTCAGGCTATTCTGCGCGAAGTGCAACAAGAAGCATTACTTAAAGCGATTAAAGGTGCGGAAGGTGAACTTAAAGATAAAATTACCAAAAACATGTCAAAACGTGCGGCTGAAATACTTATTGATGACCTTGAGGCGATGGGGCCGGTGCGGGTTAGTGAAGTGGAAACTGCGCAGAAAGAAATTCTCTCGGTTGCCAGACGTTTGGCTGATGCCGGTGAAATTATGTTAGGTGGTGGTGGTGGCGATGAGTTCTTGTAATCTCACTGACAATTGCTGTAGGGCATATAAAGTATGACGGTTGATGAACAAGATGATGAGTTTAAGGCATGGGATTTACCTTATGTAGAAGACTCTACTCAACGCGAAGATGACAAAACAACTAACGCATTTAATCGTAAGTCAGACTGGAAATACGAGCCTCCTGAGGCTGAAATAGAAATACTTCCTCCCACCGCAGAAGAAATTGAAGCAATCAGAGCGGCTGCTCATGCTGAGGGATTCGCTCAAGGTCAACTCGAAGGTCATTCTCAAGGAGTTGAAGAGGGATTTGCTAAAGGGCATGAAGAAGGCGTAGCGAAAGGTTTGGAAGAAGGTACCGCCCAGGGTTTGGCGACCGGTGAAGAACAGGTACAGCAACATTTAAACAATTGGATAACACTGATTGATAGCATTCAATCCCCAGTCGAAAAAGTAGAGCATGAACTGGAGAAAGAGCTGGTGTTATTAGCGGTTAGCCTTGCTAAAGGTGTCATACGTAGTGAAGTCAAAACCAACACTGATCTTATTTTTCAAGCCTTAAGTGAAGGTTTAAAAGCGTTACCTATTCAAGAAAAACATTATCAAATTCATTTGCACCCCGATGATATTGAGTTGGTGAACAATCATTTTACCCCAGAAGAAATCATTAAGCATAGGTGGGATTTTATTGAGTCACCTAACTTGTCCGCTGGTGGATGTGAAATTGTCACTCAATCGAATGCGGTTGATATCACTGTAGAGCGCCGAGTCAAAGATGTGATCGACAAATTCTTGCTAGAACAAGGGTTGAGTCAGATTAGCGATAGTGACGAATAATTTATGTCTACTGCAATGTTAGACCGGATTAAACTGCTAAAAGATCAAGTTCCACAAGTGCCAGTTGTGGCATGTGGAAAACTAGTCCGCGGCATAGGACTCACGCTTGAAGCGGTAGGTTGTCAAATGCCCGTAGGCAGTCAGTGTTTGATTCAAACTATGGAAGGCGAAATCGAAGCTGAAGTGGTCGGTTTTGCTGAAAATGTCACTTACTTGATGCCAACTGAAGCGGTCAAAGGCATAGTGCCTGGATCTCGTGTACAACCACTCAACCGAGAACAGGGTTTGGCTGTAGGTATGGAGTTACTTGGCCGAGTCGTGGATGGCAATGGTCAACCATTAGACGGTTTAGGTCCGATTAAAGCAGAAAAACGTGTGCCGTTATCTCGCCCTCCAATCAATCCTCTTATGCGTAAACCTATTACCCAACCATTAGATGTGGGCGTAAGGGCCATCAATTCTATTGTCACAGTAGGATTGGGCCAACGAATGGGGTTATTTGCCGGAAGTGGCGTAGGTAAAAGTGTGTTGATGGGCATGATGACCCGTGGTACCTCGGCAGATGTAGTGGTAGTCGGATTGGTAGGTGAGCGTGGTAGGGAAGTCAAAGAATTTATTCAAGATATTTTAGGTGAAGAAGAACGCGCTAAATCTGTAGTGGTCGCAGCGCCAGCAGATACATCGCCGCTTATGCGATTAAAAGGTTGTGAGACCGCCGTTACCATCGCCGAATATTTTCGAGATAAAGGTTTAAACGTATTATTATTGATTGATTCTCTTACGCGTTATGCCATGGCACAACGCGAAATTTCCCTTGCTGTGGGAGAACCTCCAGCGACCAAAGGTTATCCGCCTTCAGTTTTTGCCAGATTGCCTGCGTTAGTTGAGCGAGCGGGAAATGGCGGTGAAAATCAAGGTTCGATCACTGCTTTTTATACGGTCTTAACTGAAGGAGATGATTTACAAGATCCTATCGCTGATGCTGCAAGAGCCATTTTAGACGGGCATATTGTACTGTCGAGAGATTTAGCTGATTCTGGACATTATCCAGCGATTGATATCGAGTCTTCCATCAGTCGAGTAATGCCTATGGTGGTGTCTGAAGAACATGTTTTAGGCGCCAGGCGGATTCGCCAAGTGTATTCTAGTTATCAACGTAATCGAGACTTAATTAGTATTGGCGCATACACCAAGGGTACTGATCCTAGGATTGATTTAGCTATTAATGCTGAGCCCGCCATTAACGCTTTTTTACAGCAAGGTATGCAACAAATTATAGATTTTGATCATAGTACTGCAGACATGACCACCTTAAGTGGTGGATTGGGTAAAGGGTAGATTAACTAATGGCACAATCTCAATTACACATGGTCGCAGACTGGGAGCGACAAAAAGAACAAAAACTGGTGCAGGTTTTTCAGTTAGCCCAGCAGTTTGCCCAAGATAATAAACAAAAACTTTCTGGATTAGAAAACTATCGTTTAGATTATTTGCGCGAAGCTCAACTACTAGCAAAACAAGGTGTTGGTAGTGTTACTTTTGGTCAGCACCAACAATTTATTGGTAAATTGGATAAAGCCTGCGAAATGCAATTGCATACTTTAAATCAAGCAGTAAGGGTCGCAGACCAAAGACGTATGCAATGGATGGCGCAGCAACGAAAACGTAAAGCGGTTGAAATGTTATTAGACAAGCAGCACAAAGCCAAACTAAAGCGTGAAGATCAAATAGAACAGATGATGCTAGATGAGTTGTCTATACAAAAATTCATTCGTAAGTAATCCCTACCAACTATATTGCTAGACCCTCTTAAAGTGCGTTGTTTCTTTGGTTTATGTTTAAATTGATTTGGCTATGTTTTTGTAAACTGTTGCAATACTGTATATAATTACAGTTATTAAGGAGGTGGTCTATGATCCCAGCACA